>Ga0335078_10000594_pt1 | contig 55547 bp, 51 predicted proteins | sample Lox_Sample_32_FD_206711 | JGI IMG/M metagenome (GOLD analysis project Ga0335078, IMG submission 206711) | Soil microbial communities from Loxahatchee National Wildlife Refuge, Florida, United States - Lox_Sample_3.2 | ecosystem: Environmental > Terrestrial > Soil > Wetlands | place: USA... | reverse complement strand
CCGTCGGCGGCTCGCCGGCCGCAGCGCTCCTGCTGCCGGGTGATCTGCTGCTCGCGGTCGATGGACAGGTGGTCACCGATTTTCGCGAGGTCGAGCAGGCGACCGCTGACCGCAGCGAAGTGCAGGCGACGGTCTGGAGGGGAGCGGGCGAGCAGACGCTCACCATTCCCACCGTGGCGCTTTCCGGCACGGGACTGAAGCGGGTGGTGCAATGGGCGGGGGCGACGCTGCAGGCGCCGTTTCAGTCGATGCGCGCGCAGCGGGGCATTCCTCCCGTCGGCGTGTATGTCGATTACTTCGCCTACGGCTCGCCTGCGGCGCGCTATGGGCTCTTCCCGGGACGACGCATCGTGCAGGTGGACGGCACGCCCACGCCGGATCTCGACGCCTTTCTCAAGGCAGTGGCGGGCCGGCCGGACCGCTCGTCGCTCAGGCTCACGACGATCACCTGGAACAACGCGCCGGAAGTGATCACCCTGAAGCTCGATAGGCATTATTGGCCGGCTTACGAGCTCGTGAGGACGCCAGACGGCTGGACTCGGCGCTCATTGGATTGAGTGAAATTGTCGTGAAAATGCAACGGCCCGGCAGGGATCACGAGGGATCGCCGGCCGGCCGCGCTAGAATCACCTCTCAATGGTCCGAGTCAGAGCTACCCAGGTCGAGATCGAGACCGCCGTGCAGGCGTTGCGCGACGGCGAGCTCGTGGCTTTCCCCACGGAGACGGTCTACGGACTCGGTGCCAACGCGCAGAATCCCGCCGCGGTGCGCAAGATATTCGAGGCGAAGGGCCGACCCAGCAGCCATCCGGTGATCGTGCACCTCGACAGCCCGCGCTACCTGCATCGCTGGGTGCGCGAGGTGCCGGACGCCGTGCTGAAACTCGCGGAGCGGTTCTGGCCGGGACCGCTCACCATGGTGCTGCCCCGCGGTCCCAACGTGCACGACGTCGTGACCGGTGGGCAGGATACGGTCGCCATTCGCGTGCCATCGCACCCGATGGCGCAGCAGCTGCTCACGGCTTTCGGCGGCGGCATTGCGGCCCCCTCGGCCAACCGCTACGGCAGACTTTCCCCCACGCGCGCGGAGCACGTGCGCGAGGAGCTCGGAGAGCAGGTCAAGGTGATCCTCGACGGCGGGGAATGTCAGATCGGCCTCGAGTCGACCATCATCGCCTTCCAGGGTCCCAGCGTACGCCTGCTGCGTCCCGGTGCGGTTACCGCGGCGCAGATCCGCCAGGTCATCGGTGAGCTCCTCATCGGCGCGGATGCGCAGTCGCCGCGGGTCCCGGGCGGAGCCTCGACGCATTACGCACCGACGACGCCGATGACCATCGTGCCTTCCGGTGGGATCGATGCGCGCGCCGCCGCGCTTTCCGAGGGCGGCCGCCGCGTGGCGGTGCTGGCGCAACGGCTGCCGCTCAAGGGTCACAAGTACGTGACCTGGATCAATGCCGGGCGCCGGCCGGAGCAGTACGGACACGATCTCTACACCAACCTGCGGACGCTCGACAAAGCCGGCTGTCAGCGCATCCTCGTGCAGGATGTGCCCGAGGGCGAGCGGTGGACCGCGATCCGCGATCGGCTGTTGCGGGCCGCCTCCAGCGTCAGCGAGAACGACGACACCGGCGCAATGGCCGTACTGCCCTGATCTTCGTGACCCGCCGACCCCGATTCATCGATCCGTTCCAGCCCGCGGAAGTGCGACGGCTGGTCCGCCAGTTCGGCTCGCCGCTCATCGTCCTCGACTGCGAGCGGGTCCGCGTGCAGTTCAGGAAGCTGCACGCCGCGCTGCCGGCCGTCGACCTGCACTATGCGCTGAAGCCCATGCCGCATGCGGCCGTGGTACGCACGGTGCTCGAGGAGGGCGGTTTCCTCGATCTGGCGACGACCGGTGAGGTGCACCTCGTGCGGCGCCTGGGCGCGAGTCCCGACCGCTGCATTCACACCCATCCCATCAAGCGGCCGCAGGACATCCGCAACGCGCTCGATTTCGGCATCCGCACCTTCGTGGTGGACAACCCCGACGAGGTGCGCAAGTTCGAGCGCCTGGCGAAGGATGTCGAGCTGCTGTTGCGGGTCTCGTTCCGCAGTCCCGGCGCCATGTGCGATCTGTCGCGCAAGTTCGGTTGCGATCCGGAGGATGCGCTCTCGCTCGCGCGGCTCGCGGCGGACCTCGGCATCGGGGTGCGCGGCTTGTCGTTTCACGTCGGCTCGCAGGCGGCGGATTCGGCGAAGCACGTCGAGGCCATCCAGGCGTGCGCGAAGCTCATGTCCGCAGGTCGCCGGGCCAAGCTCGGGCCGCTCGATACGCTCGACATCGGCGGCGGCTTCCCGATCGATTACGCGCAACCCGTGCAGGATATCGGCCGGTTCTGCGAGCCGCTGCGCGAAGCGCTGGCAAAGCTTCCGAAGAGAGTGCGCGTGATCGCCGAGCCGGGCCGCTACATCGTCGGGCCGGCGGTGATCGGGGTCGCATCCGTGATGGGGCGTGCGCGCCGCGAGGGGCACTGGTGGTACTACCTCGACGACGGCCTCTACGGCTCCTACAGCGGCCAGCTTTACGACCACGCGCGCTATCCGGTGGAGCCGCTGCGCGACGGTGGCGAGCGGCTGCCCTCCGTGCTGGCGGGGCCGACCTGCGACAGCATCGATGTCATTGCGGAGAATCTGATGCTGCCCAAGCTCGAGACGGGCGACCTCATCGTGGGACGCTCGATGGGCGCCTACACCTGGGCCAGCGCCTCGGAGTTCAATTTTTTTCCCAAGGCGACCGTGGTCGCCGTGAACGCCACGCCCGGTGAAGCCGGTACCGTGATGCCGTTCCCGCTGTAGATGACGCTCCGGGCCGCCTCGACGGCGAGCGCGCATCGCGCCCCCGGCGTTTCCGTACAATGGCGCCGGGCAATCCTCGCGGAGGCGGCTTGATCCGTAACGTGGTCTTCGACATCGGCTGGGTGTTCGTTCACCTGGACCACCGGCCCTTCCTCGATTTCCTCTGCGCCCATGGCGCGCACGCGCCCGATCTCGATTCGGTGATCGCGCGCATCGCGCTCGATGATCACGAATGCGGGCGCATGGATGGTCAGGGACTGCTCGAGCGCTGCGCCGCGCTCGCGCCGCAGCCCATGAGTCTCGAGGCCGCGCACGCGCGCTGGGTGGACATGTTCGAGCTGCAGCCCTCGATGGTGGAGCTCGCCCGGCGCCTGAGCGAGCGCTATCGCGTCTATCTTCTTTCCAACATCGGCGATCTGCACTGGAGCCATCTTTCGCGGGTCTATGAGCTGCACCGTATCGGCCACGGCGCGCTGCCCTCGTTCGAGGCCGGCGTGATGAAGCCGGACGAAGGGATCTACATCGAGGCCGAGCGGCGCTTCGCGCTCACGCCCGCCGAAACGGTGTTCATCGACGATCGGGCGGAGAACATCGCTGCCGCGCGCCGCCGCGGCTGGCACGGCATCGTGCATGGCGGCTACGATACGACCGTGAAATCGCTGCGCGGTCTCGGAGTCGCGTGTTGACCCTGAAAAACGACAACAAGACGCCGGAGACGGCGATCCACCGGCAGGTGGCGGCCGCCCGCGCGGGCCGCGAGCCGCGCGTGATCGCGCGGCTCTTCTCGGGCTGGGCGGTCTTCGGCGAGCGGCAGTTCCTGCGCGGTTACGCGCTGCTGCTTCCCGATCCGGTGGTGCCGAGCCTGAATGCTCTTGGCGCGCACGAGCGCGCCCTTTTCCTCCAGGACCTCGCGCGCCTGGGCGATGCGGTGCTCAAGGTCACGGGCGCCGAGCGCATCAACTACGCCATCCTCGGCAACCTCGAGCCCGCGCTGCACGCGCATGTCATTCCCCGCTATGCGGACGAGCCTGAGAAGCTGCGGACCCGCCATCCCTGGGCCTACGACTGGGAGGCGGCGCCGCTGTTCGATCGCGCCGCTCATCAGGAGCTCGCCGAGGCGCTGCTGAAGGAGCTCGCGCGCATGGGCGTCACGAAGCCCATGCGCTTCGATCCCGGAACCAACACCAGCCCTTCCGGCTGAGCGACGCCGCGGGCGCAGCGGCAAGGCGCCCGCGGCGGCCCCGCGCCGGTCAGTCCGGCACGGACCTCACCCGACCCATGAGCGCTTCCTCGAAGCCGAAGTTCCGCAGGTCACGCATGCGCTCGGGGTAGAGAATGCCATCGAGGTGATCCACCTCGTGCTGCACGACGCGCGCGTGAAAGCCCTCCACCGTGCGATCGATGGGGGCGCCCTGGAGATCGAAACCGCGGTAGCGCAGGTTCCTGAACCGGGGCACCAGCCCCCGCAGACCGGGAACCGACAGGCAACCCTCCCAGCCTTCCTCCTGGCTGTCATCGAGCGGTGTCAGCTCCGGATTGACGAGGACGGTGTACGGGATCGGCGGTACGTCGGGATAGCGGGGATTGACCGTGACTTCGAAGATCACCACCCGCAGGCTGACTCCGATCTGCGGCGCCGCGAGGCCGGCGCCGTTGAGCGAGCGCATGGTGTCATCCATGTCCGCGATGAGTGCGGTGAGATCCGCATCGAAGTGCCGCACCGGAGCGGCTACCTGCCTGAGCAGCGGCTCACCCATCTTGAGCACGGGTCGCACGGCCATGTCCCAGACTCTATCACTTTGGGCGCTTCCCGAGCGTATCGGCGACGTAGGCGCCGCGCTTACCCATGGGGGCGGGCGGCCCGTCGGTGGTGTCGACCGCCGTCTGATGCTCCATCTCGGCGTTGACCTCCGCGCCGATCACGATCGCAAAGGACTGCAGGTAGAACCACATGATGAGAACGATCACACCACCGAGCGCCCCGTAGGTCCTGCCGTAGCTGCCGAAATCGCGCACATAGAGCGAGAACAGGAAGCTCGATGCCAGACACAAGGTCGCCGCGATCACCGAGCCCCAGCTGACCCAGCGCCATTGCGCATTCTGCCGTGAGGGCGCGTAGCGGTAGACGATGGCGAGGCCGAGCGCCGCGAATAACCAGAGCAGAACCCAGCGCAGGGCGAGCGCCACCTGGTCCATCAGACGAGGCAGGGGAAAATGCTCGAGCGCCAGCGGCACGGCGATCGTCAGCAGCAGCATCAGCACGAATCCCACCACCGCGCCCATCGCGAAAGCCGCCGCCACCAGGATCAGCTGCAGAAAGCCCCGCCGCTCCCGCTCGGTATAGGCGATATTGGTCGCGGCCATGAGCGCCGAGACGCCCTGGCTCGAGTAGTAGATCGAGACGATGAAGCTCACGATCGCGCCGATGCCGAGGGTCTGGTTTCGAGGGCGCGCCAGCGCCTGCAGCTGCGTTTGGATGATGCTCGCGACATCGTGCGGCAGGATGCCGTAGAACGGGGAGATCTCCTTGGCCACTTCGGCGGGGGAGGCGAACATCCCGTAGACCGAGGCCAGTACCGCCATGGCGGGAAACACCGCGAGCACGGTGTTGAGCGTCACGCCCGAGGCGATCAGGGAGACGTTGTCCTCGCCAAACTTGTGGCCTACCCGCAGAAGAATGTCGCGCCAGCCCGCCCGTGGAATCTCGCTCGGCGTGCGCGCGCCGCGACCGCGGCCGGGCTCGTTGCGCTCGGCCTCGCTCGAAGGATCGGCGTGCGGATCGAAGGGTGGATCGTCGGGCGGCACACGAACCGCCGAGCAACCGCTATTCCCGTGCCGGTCCTGCGCGGTATTCGCGGAACGCGAGTGCCTGCTCCCGAGGAAGTCCGGCGCCCTGCCGTTCGGCACGCGCCACCGCTTCGGTCACGAGATGATGGTGGGGCGAGAGCCCGCAGACCGGATCGGCATTGTCCGCATCGCCCGTGAGGAGATAGGCCTGGCAGCGGCACCCGCCGAAATCGCGCCCGCGCTCCGGACAGCTGCGGCAGGGCTCCTTCATCCAGGCCTCGCCGCGGTAGCGGTTGAAGGCGGGCGAGTCGTACCAGATGGATTCGATGCTCGCCTCGCGCACGTTCGGCAAGGAAAGTCCCGGCAACATCCGCGCCGCCTGGCAGGGCAGCGCAACCCCATCCGGCGCGATGCCGAGGAACAGCCGGCCGAGGCCGTTCATGCACGCCTTCGGCCGCGTCTCGAAATAGTCGGGCACCACGAAGAAGATGCGCATGCGCGCGCCGACGCGCTCGCGAAAGCGCGTGGTGATCTCCTCCGCGCGCCGCAGCTGCTCTCGGCTCGGGAGCAGCTGCTCGCGGTTGCGCCACGCCCAGCCGTAGTACTGGGTGTTGGCCAGCTCGACGTATTCGGCCCCCATGCGCTCGGCCATCTCGAGAATCTCCTCCACGTGATCGATGTTGAGCCGGTGCAGCACCACGTTGAGGACCATGGGGTAGTGGTGTTTCTTGATGAGTCCGGCCACCCGCGATTTGAGCTCGAAGGTGCGGGTGCTGCTCAGGAAGTCGTTCATCCGGCGCGTGCTGTCCTGGAAGGAGAGCTGGATGTGATCGAGTCCCGCCTCCTTGAGCGCCTGCAGGCGCGCCTCCGTGAGGCCCACGCCCGAGGTGATGAGGTTGCTATAGAACCCGAGCCGATGTCCGGCGGCGACGATCGTCTCGAGATCCTCTCGCGACAGCGGCTCGCCGCCGCTGAGCCCGAGCTGCACCGCGCCCAAGGCTCGCGCTTCCGCCAGAACCCGCAGCCACTCACCGGTCTCGAGCTCACGGCCGACGGTGCTGAAATCGGTTGGGTTGTAGCAGAAGACGCAGTGCAGCGGGCAGCGGTAGGTGAGCTCGAGAAGGAGCCACAGCGGCGGACCGGGACGCTCGACCGGCACCGATTTCGGCTCGCTCACGCGAGCAACTCCACCCAGGTCCGCTCCACCGCGAGGGCGATGAAGGCGCAGACGTCCGCGGTCAATCCGCGGGCGGAATACGTCCGCTCGAGATCGGCGACGATGTCCGCGATCGTGCGCTCACCGTCGCAACGTGTCAGGATCGCCGCGGCAGTTTGATTGAGCTTCACCATCCCCTCGGGGTAGAGCAGCACGTGCGCCTGCTGGGCTTGCTCCCACTGCAGGCGAAATCCTGCGGCGATCGTCGGGCGCGCCGCGGTCTCGATCACCTCCATCGCCTGTCCTCCCACTTACTGCACCCCGTATTTCCCGGCCATCGCATCGTTCATCTGCCAGAGCACATCGAGCTTGAACTGCAGGATCGCGAGCGCGCGCTCCTGCTCGGCACGGGTGCGGAACCGCTCGAGCGTCGCGGCGAGGGCGAATTCGGCGTCGCGATTGGCGAGGCTCACACGGCTCTGGAAGTAGCTGAGGCCTGCGCGATCGATCCAGGGGTAATGCTCGGGCCATCCGGCCAGGCGCTGTTGGTGGATCTGCGGCGCGAAGAGCTCGGTCAGTGCGGCGCACGCCGCTTCGTGCCAGGGCGCGCGGCGGGCGAAGTTCACGTACGCATCCACCGCGAAGCGCACCCCCGGCAGCAGATCCGTCAAGCTCTCCGCCCGCGCGCGCTCGAGGCCCACCGCCTCGGCGAGCCGCAGCCAGGACTCGATTCCGCCGGGATCGTCGCCATAGCCGTCGTGATCGAGAATGCGCTGTACCCAGTGCCGACGCACCGTGCGGTCGTCGCAGTTGGCGATGATGGCGGCATCCTTGAGCGGAATGTTGATCTGGTAATAGAAGCGATTGGCCACCCAGCCGCGGATCTGCTCCGGCCGCGCGCGGCCGGAGTTCAGCATCACGTTGAAGGGGTGATGAATGTGGTAGCCGCGACCCTTGGCGCGCAGCTGGCTCTCGAACTCCGCCGCACTCCACGGGGTCGCGCTCAAATCTCGATCTCCATTCCGTCCCAGGCGACTTCGATCCCGTGCCGGCCGAGCTCGGCCCGCTCGGCGGAGTCCTCATCCAGGATGGGGTTGGTGTTGTTGACGTGGATCAGGATCTTGCGGGTGGCATCGGGCAGCTGATCGAGCCACTCCAGCATGCCTCCGGGGCCGCTCTGCGCGAGATGGCCGATGTCGCGCGCGCGCCTGGGCGAGAGACCGAGCCGTGGCATCTCATCGTCGCTCCAGAAGGTGCCATCCACCAGGACGCAAGCCGCCGAGCGCATGGCCTGCCACGTCGCCCCGTCGACCTCGGCCAGGCCGGGGGCGTAGAACGCGGCCTTGCCGGTGCGCTCATCGGTGAGGACGAGGGCGACGTTGTCGCCCGCCACCGGCGAATCGCGGTTGGGCGAGTAGGGTGCGGGCTTGCCGGCCACCGGGAGGGCGTGCCAGCGGATGCCCGGCAGTCCCTCGATGACAAACCCGCTGCCGTCGACGCTCATGCGTCGCCGCTCGATGCGGCAATAGTGGGCGAGCACTTCGAGGATCGGATTGCCCCGTGTCAGATCGGCATACACCGCATCGGTGCACCAGATCGTCCAAGCCCGAGTCGATTCGCGCAGCATGTAGAGACCGGTCGTATGATCGACCTGGCCGTCGACGAGCACGATCGCGCAGATCGCCGTATCCCGGGGGGCGCGCGCCGGCTGAAAATCCGCATGGGCGCGCAGTTGGGCGAGCACATCGGGCGAGGCATTGACCAGCGCCCAGCAGGAGGCGTCCCCCGGCGCGGCGATGCCGGGCGCGCCGGCACCGCCGACGGCGATGGATGACTGCGTCCGGGCGCGCGCTCTCAAGCTTCCCCGCCGCACGCCGGCGCAGTTGCGGCAATTACAGTTCCACTGCGGAAAGCCGCCTCCCGCGGCGGACCCCAGAACGCGAATCTTCATCTTCGGGGTCTCGGCGCGTGCGGCGCCTGCGGCGCGGCCGCGACGCACGCGCCGCACGCTTCCCTGTCAGCGATGGGCGATGTACATCGTGATTTCCATACCGAAACGGAAATCAATCGCCTGCGGAGTTTCCCATTTCATGACGAGTTCTCCGGTTAACGTGTAAAACCGGACCACGCCGGTCCGGCAGGCCATCCTCGCCAAGATGCGCCGACAGCCGGAAGCGGACGATCATGAATTGCTCCTCATGATTTTCATGAGTCGCTGCAGCCGCCGCGCTGCTAGTATCCGGCGCAGGAGCCGAGCTCTTGAATCGATGGGCCATTCCGGATGAAGCTGCGTACGCGTCTGCACCTGGTGGTCACTGGCCTCACCATCGTCTGGGTGACCGTCCTGGTCGCCTCCGAGGTGCAACTCACGCGCTCGCGCATCCGTGAGGACATCCTGTCGGCGAACCAGGTGGCCATCCAGCTCCTCGGACGTCTGGTGAACGTCTACGAGCTCATCGGCGGCAAGCAGGCCGTCGGTGAGTTCCTGACACAACTCGGGCACGTGCGCTCGAACGACATCGTGCTCACCTATCCCGGCGGCCCGGTGCTCTATCACTCGCCCCCCGCCACCTACAAGGCGGGACAATATGCGCCGGCCTGGTTCGCGCACCTGGTCGCTCCGAACATCCCGAGCTACGTGTTCCCGCTGCCCTCGGGCCTCGAGCTCGTCGTGCGGGCGGCGCCCTCGCGCGGTGTCCTCGATGGTTGGGAGGCGATCACGCGGCTGCTCGCGGTAGCCGCGGTGATGCTGCTGCTCGCCAACGGTCTCGCCTTCTGGCTGGTCGAGCGGGCGGTGGCGCCGCTTGCCCTGGAGGAACGGCTCGAGGAGGAGCGGCGTCTGATCGCCCATGAGCTGCACGATGAGTTCGGCCAATCGGTGACCGCGATCCGCAGCCTCGCGCAGGCGATCGTCGGCCAGTCGAGCCAAGCGCCGACGCAGGAGGCGGCGCGCCTGATCTCGGACGAGGCCGCGCGGCTCTACGATGCCATGCATGGCCTGATTCCGCGGTTGGCGCCGGCCGCCCTCGACACCCTCAGCCTGTCGGAGGCTCTGGAGGGGTTGGTACGCGACCTGCAGCGCCGCAATCCCTCGGTCACGCTCTCTTTGCGTCACGAGCTCGCTTCGAATTTGAGCTCGAGCATCTCGCTCACCGCCTACCGGGTGGTGCAGGAGGGATTGAGCAACGCGCTGCGGCACGCACATGCCTCGCGCATCGACATCGAGCTGCGTGCCGATGCGCGCAGCGTACGGGTCACGGTCACGGACAACGGCGTGGGATTGCCGGAGAGCTGGTCCCGGCCGGGGCACTTCGGCCTGCGCGGTCTTCGCGAGCGCGTCGGCCATTTCGGTGGCACCCTCACATTGAGCAACGCGGAGCATCGCGGCACCCGCCTCGCCGCGGAGATTCCGCTCGTCGCCCTGCCGCGGGTGAGCGCGTGATCCGGGTGCTGCTGGTCGATGATCACGCGGTCGTGCGGACCGGATTCCGACTGCTGCTGCAGACGAGCCGCGAGGTCGTGGTCGTCGGTGAAGCCGACTCCGGCGAAGCGGCCTGCCAGAGCTATGCCGAGCTGTCACCCGAGGTGGTGGTCATGGACATCGCCATGCCCGGCATGGGCGGCGTCGAGGCTCTGCGGCGCATCCGCGCGCGCGATCCGCAGGCCAGGGTGCTCGCACTCTCGGCGCACGATGACCCGACGCACGCGCGCAGGGCGCTGCGCGAGGGGGCTCTGGGATTTCTGTCGAAGCGCAGCGCGCCGGAGGCGCTGCTCGAGGCGATCGCCGCGGTGGCGGCCGGCAAGCGCTACATCGACCCGCGCGTGGCGCAGCAATTGGCCCTCGCGGATATCGACGGCACGCAGTCATCGCCGGTGAAGCGGCTGTCGGAGCGGGAATTCGAGGTGTTCATCCGCCTGGCGCGAGGCGCGAGCGTGCAGCGCATCGCCGAGGACTTGAGGCTTTCCACCTCCACCGTGGGCACGCATCTTTACAACGTGAAGCAGAAGCTCGGCGTCTCGAACCAGTCCGAGCTCACCCTGATCGCCATCCGCGACGGCCTCATCGAGGCGTAAGCGCGGCGATCGGCTCCGCAGCGCCCGCCCGGCGGCGGGTCAGCCGCTCCAGGGATCGCCGCGCGGCGGCCTTCGCGATGTGCTTGCACCAGAGCGGAGTGTCCCGCCCTCCCTGCCGGCGGAACCGCTCGCAATCGCAGGTCCATTCGATGTGCTCATCGCGGGTCTGCAACACCTGCACGGTGCGGCTGGAGAAGAGGTAGGTGCCGAGAACCCGGGCGTTGCCGCGGGAATCCTGGCGCTTGGAGAGCCGGAAGGGCATGAGCTCGAGCATATGCCGGGTCGGCTGTGGAGCGCTTGTGGATTACCTGTGCGCGGCCTGTGATTGGAGCATTATCTTCGGCGCAGCCGAGGGCCAGCCTGGGTCGGCCGAGGTCAGCCGAGGTCCGCCAGAGCAGCGGGCACGTGCCGTCGCAGCAGCGCGTTGCGCGCTTCCCACTCGGCGGCTGTGTCGAGCGTTTCGAGGAAGCGCACCTCGCCGCCCGCGAGGGTGGCGAGCGGCAGACCATCCCGGAAGAGCACCCGGTTGCCCACGAGCGCCGGCAGTCGCTGCCCCGGCGTCAGAATGCCGAGGAGGTTGAGCGGATCAGCCGCGCAGAGCGATACCCACTGCGTATCGCGCGGCCGGCGGCGAACCTCCCGCAGGAGTCCCACGGCCTCGGGCGCGGCGAATTGCTCGCCCGAGAGGCCCGCGACGAAGCGGCCGCCTCGAATCTCACCTCGAGCCTCGAGACGCCGATAGCAGAAGAGCAGCTCCCGCCAGGGCGGGAGCCACTCCGCTTCGCGCGCGAGCAGGCGCCAGAAGACCACCCCCCATCGGCGCAGCAGGCCGCGAGCGACGAGCTCGACCGTATCGGGATCGGCCCGCTCGGCTGCGGCGGTGGCCGCGCGGCGCACGAGCGCCCACCGGCCGGCCGAGTCCATGCCGAAGAGCGCCCGCCTGCGGCGCCGCGGGCCCCCGGAGGCTCGGCGCCGGTCGGAGGGCACCAACAGGGCGCGAAGCCCGCCGAAGCTGTCGGAATTCACGAGGCCGAGACCGACGAGCTCCGCGAGGCCCTCCTCCGCTTGCGAGGGCAGGAGCGCCGTGCCCTCCTGGATCTCATCGAAGAACGAAGCGCCATGGGCGCTCAGGTGATCCAACACCCGGCGGCCGTTGGATGTCATGGCCGTGCCCGTAGCCATGCCTGGCGGCGGGGCCTCCGGCCCGCCGAGCCCCGGGCGGGCATTCGCTGCCGCGCAGCTCACCCATGCGCGCAGGTTGCGCCGTCCGAGGAGCGTGATGGGGGTGCCGCGGACCGGTCCGGCGGCCGGGGCAGACTCGGCTTTGCGCCGCGCGAGCCGCGTCCAGACGAAGCGGCCGGCGAGACATTGCTCATCCAGCCACGCCGGATCGTACTCGTTGATGCGCGCCGGCAGGATCTCCGTCTCCCACGCGCCCGCGGGCGCCTCGAAACCCTCCAGCTGCGCGAGCACGGCAGCGACGGCATCCGGTCCTTCCATGCGCGCCGCCGGCGCGGCGCGCTGCCACTCGAGAAGAAAGCGCAGCAGATCCCGGGCTTCGACCGGCTCGATCTCTGCCCGCAGGCGTTTGACGGTGTAGCGATGGATGCGGGCGAGAAGCCCGCGCTCGCACCACTCTCCCTCCTCAGGCGCCGCGGCGGTGAATCGTCCGTGCATCACCGATCCCTCCGCCTGCAGCGCCGCGAGCGCCGTCGCCATTTGACTCGCGGCGACCCCGAGCGGTCCCGCGAGCGCCGCGGCCGACACCGGTCCGAGTCCCTGCAGGCGCCCACGCGCAATCTCGAGCAGCGCCTGATCCGCGCCGTACGCCCGGGCGTACTCGGCCGGCGCGTCGATGGCGGGATCCGGCCGCGCGGCGGGTTGCAGCGCCCCAAGGAGCGGCAGGCGCTCGGCGGCGATCCAGAGAGTCGCACCCGCGAGGTGAACTCGCGTCGCTCTGCGGGCAGCGGCGAGTGTGGCGGCCCATGCGGCCCAATCCGCCCGTCTCTCGATCTCGGCCTCGGTCATGAACGTGAGCCAACAGAGCGCATCGTGCAACTCGTCGGCGTCGGTCGCCTCGGGCCAGGCTTCCGCGCGCACGCGGGCGATGGCCGCGGCATCCAGGGCGCCGAGATCGCTCGCCGCTTCGGGGTCGAGCCACCGCCGACTCAACACCGCCTGCGTTCGCCGCTCCTCGAGCGGGGCATCATCGAGGAACGCGTACGGCCTCGCCGACAGCACCTCCAGAGCGAGCGGCGAGGGCTCGGTGAGGTCGCGCGCGGCCACGCGGATCCGGCCCTGCTCGAGGCCGCGCAGCAGCGCCTCCAGTCCCTCGATGTCCATCGCCTCCTCGAGACAGTCGCGGATCGTCTGGCGGATGAGCGGATGGTCCGGAATCTCGAGCTCGCCGGACAGGTTCTCGGCGCACGCGACCTGGTCGGGAAATACCGAGGCGAGGAGATCCTCCGCCGCCATCCGCGCGAGCGGCGCGGGCACCTTGCGGCCGCCGCGAAAGCGCGGCAGCGCGAGGGCGATCGCCGCGCTCCAGCGCCAGCGCGCAGGGAACATCGGCGCCGCGCACAGGGCCTGCACGAGGAGCGGCCGCACCGTGTTGGAATGAAGATAGCGCGCGACCTCCTCGAGCTCGAAGCTGTGGGCGGTCGTGAGCGAGAGCACGATGGCGTCCTCGGTCGCGGCGGCCTGCAGCTCGAAGTTGAAAGCCCGGCAGAAGCGCTTGCGCAGCGCGAGTCCCCAGGCGCGGTTCACGCGGCTGCCGAAGGGCGAGTGGATGACGAGTTGCATGCCGCCCGCCTCATCGAAGAAGCGCTCGAATACCACGGTCTCGCGGGTGGGCAGCTCGCCGAGGGCCGCGCGCGCCGCCGCGAGATAGCTCACCGCCTGAAGCGCCGCGGGCTCGGCGACCCCGACCGCGTCGGCGAGCCAGCGCAGCGCCGCCTCGAGACCGCCGTCGAGGCGGCTCCCGATCTCGTGGCGCAGGCGGGAGACGCCCTGCGACAGCTCGTCCGAGCGGCCGGGCGCCTCTCCCAGCCAGAAAGGAATGGAGGGCGGCTGCCCGTGGGCGTCCTCGACCCGCACCGTGCCCTGCTCGACGCGCAGAATGCGGTACGAGGTGTTACCGAGTTGGAATACGTCGCCTTGCAGGCTCTCCACCGCGAAGTCTTCGTTGATCGTGCCGACCGGCTGCGATTGCGGCTCGAGCAGCACCGTGTAATCGGCGGCATCGGGTATCGTGCCGCCGGAGGTGAGGGCTACGAGGCGCGCGCCGCGCCGTCCGCGCACCGTGCGGTTGACCGCATCGAAGTGGATGAGCGCGCCGCGCCGTCCGCGCCGCGTGGTGAACCCCTCGGCGAGCATGCGCACGATTTCGTCGAGCTCGCTGCGCTCGAGATCGCGGTACGGCCAGGCGCCCCGCAGCAGGGCGAAGAGCGACTCGAGGTCCCATGGGCGCGCGGCCGCTTCGGCGACGATCTGCTGCGCGAGCACATCGAGCGGCTTGGCCGGGAGCGCCAAGCGGTCGAGCTCGCCGCGGCGCACGCAGTCGAGGAGCGCCGCGCACTCGATGAGATCGTCGCGGGAGAGCGGGAAGAGCCTGCCTTTCGGCGTTCCGCCGAGACTGTGCCCGGAGCGGCCGACGCGCTGCAGCAGGGCCGCGATCGATCGCGGCGAGCCGAGCTGACAGACGAGATCGACCTCGCCGATGTCGATCCCCAACTCGAGGGAGGCGGTGGCGACGAGCGCCTTGAGCTCGCCGCGCTTCAGGCGCGACTCCGCCGCCAGACGCAGCTCCTTCGCCATGCTGCCGTGATGCGCCGCGATCTGCTTCTCGCCCACGCGTTCCGACAGATGGCGCGCGACACGCTCCGCGTGCCGGCGCGTGTTGACGAAGATCAGCGTGGTGCGGTGCTCGGCGGTGAGCTCGGCCAGCCGGTCATACACCTGGGTCCAGACATCGCCCGACATCACCGCCTCGAGCGGCGCCGCCGGCACCTCGATCTGCAGGTCGCGGCGGCGGATGTGGCCGGTGTCGATGATGGCGCAGTCGGCCGCGCCGTCCGCGCGCACGGCGCGCGTACCGACGAGGAATCGCGCGACCTCCTCGATGGGGCGTTGGGTCGCTGAGAGACCGATGCGCGTCAACCGCCGGCCGGCGAGCGCCTCCAGCCGCTCGAGCGACAGCGCGAGGTGCAGGCCGCGCTTGCCGCCGACCATGGCGTGGATCTCATCGACGATGACGCTGCGCACCGTGGCGAGCATGCGGCGTCCAGATTCCGAGCCGAGCAGGATATAGAGCGACTCCGGGGTCGTGACCACGATGTGCGGCGGACGCCGGTGCATCTTCTGCCGCTCGTGCTGCGGCGTGTCGCCGGTGCGCACCGAGGTGCGGATCTCGATGTCCGGCAGCCCCATCGCGCGCAGCTCATCGCGTATGCCCGCAAGAGGTGCCTCGAGATTGCGCCGGATGTCGTTGGAGAGAGCCTTGAGAGGCGAGACGTAGACCACGGTGGTCTCGTCCCGCAATGCGCCCGTCTCGAGACCCTCGCGCACCAGCCGGTCGATGGCGGCGAGGAAGGCGGCGAGCGTTTTGCCCGATCCGGTGGGGGCCGCAATGAGCGTATGTGCTCCCGACTGGATCGCGGGCCACGCTTGTTTCTGCGCCGGCGTCGGCGCCTCGAAGGCGCGCTCCAGCCACTTGGCGACGGCGGGATGGAACATGGTCGAGGAGTCGGGGCTCAAGTGCGGTCGAGGCGGAATCGGAGTAGAGTATCGCGATTCTCGCTCGCGCGGAGAGCCGCTGGATGTGGAACAAGGCGACGGACCCGGAGGAGTCCTTCCGGGATAAGGCCATCTGGTGGTCGGCCGGAATCGTCATCGCCGGCGCCATCGCCATCGGAGTCTACTACCGCTATTACTCGCCAGCGCCCGCCTCCGCCCCCCAGCCTCAGGTGATCGCGCCCCAGCCGGCGGCGGCGCCGCCCGCGCCGGCCATCCAGCACCCGATCCCGTCGGCGGCTGAGCAGCAAGGGCCACCTCTCCCGGCGCTCGATCAGAGCGATCCGTTGATGCGCGACTCGCTGGTCGGGCTCCTCGGCAAGCCCGCGGTTGAGAAGTTTCTGGTGCCGCATCGGATCATCCGCGATGTCGTCGTGACCGTCGACAACATCCCGCGCAAGAAGGTCGCCCCGGAGCTTCGGCCTCTGCAGCCCACCGCCGGCGACACGGTCGTCGACAACCAGGGCAGCAGCACCTTCTTGAGCGAGCAGAACTACGCGCGCTACGCGCCGCTCATGGACGTCGTGCGCTCGGTGGACCCGAAAGCGCTGGCCGCCGTCTATTTCCGGCTCTACCCGCTTTTCCAACAGGCGTACGAGAATCTCGGTTATCCGGGGAAGTATTTCAACGACCGCATGGTGCAGGCGATCGACAGCCTGCTCGCGACCCCGGATGTCCAGGGCCCGATCGCCCTCGTCCGCCCCAAGGTGTTCTACCAGTTCGCGGACCCCAAGCTCGAGGCGCTGCCCGCGGGTCAGAAGCTGCTGCTCCGCATGGGTCCGCAGAATGCGGCCGTCGTGAAGGACAAGCTGCAGCAGTTCAGGGCTGCCATTACCGCGAATCCGCCGCCGCAGGTCACCCCATCCGTGCCGGGGAGTACCCCGCCGGCCCAGGGGAACGGGGCGCCGCCGCCGGCAGCTGATGGCACTCAGGCGAGCCCGCTGCCGCCACAGCAGGCCACCCCGCAGCCGCCGCCTCAGTCCCCCCCTCTCTAGGAACGGTCGCGGGCCTGCGGGCATCACGCGCGGCAAGCCATCATCCGCAGTCCTTCCCCGGCACGCACTCCCCCCGGCATTGCCCTCGCGGCGACGCTGCTCGCGACGCTCCTGCTCCCGGCGTGCAGCCGCGCTCCTCATCACCCGGGATGGGTGATCCATGCCACGATCGAGATCGTCGGCCCGCCGCCCGGCGGCTATCGGCTCGTCTTCCCCTACATCGCGGGGGACCTCTATGGCTCTCCCAACACCGGCGCCTTCGTCGAGCCTGCGAGCCGCGGCCCCGGGAGCTTCGTGCTCGACCTCAACCGTACGCAGGAGGTCCTCGAGCGGGAGCTCGAGCCCACCCACTTCACTCTCGATTTCTTGCACGTCACGCCGGCGCAGACACGCATCGCGCGGTTGACCCCGATCGCCCTCGAGCGCGACGGTATCGATCCCGTGGGCACCGTGCAGTGGCTCGATGCGCGCACCGGGCGGCCGCTCATGTTGGTCTATGTGGATCGGCCGGCGCGGATCGCAGGCTCGTTCACCCGTGCCGGCAAGATGATCGGCTATGACATCCGAGCGACTGCGCCCGGTTATGTCTGGATCGGCAGCGTCCCGGCGGGAGAGCGGGAGACGCTCTTCGGGGCGGTCCCCGCGCCCCGACAGCTGGTCCTGAGGATCAACACCAGCGGCTCGGGCCGCGGCCATCAAGCGAAGAAGGAGTCATAGGATGATCGAGGGTTCCTGTCACTGCGGCGCGGTGCACTGGCGATTCTCCGGAATGCCCGAAGGAGCCACGGCGTGCAATTGCACCGTCTGCCGACGCTATGGCGTGCTTTGGGCCTACGACTACGAGGGGGAGGGAATCGCAGTCAGCGGTCCGACGCAGTCCTACATCCGGGGCAAGGCGATCAGCTTCAACTTCTGTGCCACGTGCGGCTGCGTGGCCTTCTGGCGGGCCTTGAAAGCCGGGGAAGCCGGACGGCGTCGCATCGCCGTGAATCTTCGGCTGGCGGCGCCCGAGGCGGTGGCGAAGATCCCGATCGATCACTTCGACGGCCTCGACCGCTTCGAGGATCTGCCGCGGGACGGACGCTGCGTGGCCGACTACTGGTTCTGACTCGCCGGGCACCTGGAGCCCGGGGGTAGAATGGCCCCGTGTCGGGTTCTTTCCTGGAGTCACATGCCACCCCTGGCCGACTGGCAGAGTTTTTACGTCCTGGTGGGCTCGTCGGCGGCTGCGCTCACGGGACTCACCTTCATCGTCATCACGATCGCCGCCGACAACCACGACATCGCCGGATCAGCGTCGGCGCGCCTCTCGGGTCTGCGCGTCTTCATCACGCCCACGGCCGTGCATTTCGGGTTGGCGCTGTGGCTCTCGGCACTGATGAGCATCCCCGGGCAGACGGCGCTCGCGCTCGAAGTGCTGCTGGTCGGCACGGGAGCGGCCGGGCTGATTTACTGCGTGATTCTGCTCCGTCGCATGCTCGAGGGACTCTCGGGCTACCGACCGTTCACCTCCGACTGGATGTGGAACGCCGTACTCCCGCTGGTCGCGTATTCGGCGTTGACCGCCACGGGTCTGCTGCTGCCCCGCCGGCCGGCGCCCGGCCTCTACGGCGTGAGCGGCGTGGTGCTGCTGCTCCTTTTAATCGGCATCCATAATGCCTGGGACGTCGTGGTCTGGATGACCACGGAACGGCACGCCCGCCGGGAACGGCAGCACCCCGGTGGGGGCGAGGAGCCGAAATGAATCCCACCGAGCCGCGCGACCCCAGGGCAGCTCGGGGCTTCAGGGATGGAGCTCGACCTGCCAGCTCACCGCCGCGTCCGCAAGAAGCGAGGAGCGCACGCTGCAGTACTTGGTGACCGAGAGCTCGACGGCTCTCTTGGCCTTCTCGATCGTCGTGCCGGGCGCGGTGATGGCGAAGTGTAAAACGGCCGAGGCCAGACGGCGGGGAGTCGCATCGACGCGCTGGGCGTCGATACGCACCTCGAGCGCGCGAACCGGCGTGCGCTGCTTCTCGAGAATGGTCACGACGTCCACTGCGGCACAGCTCGCAACGGCCGCCAGCAGCACATCGAACGGGCTGGGCGCCGTTTGCGCATCTCCATCGATGGCGATCTTGGGTCCCTGCGGGCGACCGGCCTCGAAGGCCACGCCGCGGACCCAGCGAACGTCGATGGGAGGATGAGCGATCATTGCTGGGGGCAGGTTGGTCATGCAGATTGCGCCGCCGGCGCCGCTGGTGATTGCCGTCCGCCTCTCTTTTTCCGACCGCGCCAGTGTATACGCACGCGCATTCATTTGCGACGCCGACGAGCAGAGCCGTGATGTTGCCCGGAGTGTCAGCGTAGACATTTGGTTCAAGTTGCCGCGTATTCACGCACCTTCGCGCGGACCCGCTGGCGGCGGCGATGGCTGCGTTGGCTCGGCGTCGGCAGCTCGCGGGATGAACCACTGCCAAAGGACTACGTGAATGCCTGATGTACCCTGTGTTCTGATCGTCGGGGCTTCGCGCGGCCTCGGCCACGCAATGGCCGCCGAATTCCTCAAGCGGGGATGGAACGTCATCGGCACCGTGCGAGCTGCGGGACGGACCCCGCTGCACGAGCTGGCCGACGAGCGCCGCGGCCAGCTCGAGATCGAGACGCTCGATATCGATGCGCCGGAGCAGATCGCCTCGCTGCGCAACCGCCTGACCGGCAGGGTCCTCGATATCCTCTTCGTGAACGCCGGGACGACGACGCACGACCAGCAGGTGCCGATCGGGCAGGTGACCACGGAGGAGTTCATCCGGGTGATGGTCACCAATGCGCTAAGCCCTATGCGGGTCATCGAAGCGCTGGAACACCTGGTACCGGCGACCGGGCTGATCGGCGCGATGTCCTCGGGACAGGGAAGTATCACCAACAACGAAACCGGTCAGCGCGAGGTCTATCGCGGCAGCAAGGCGGCGCTGAACATGTTCATGCGCAGCTTCGCGGCACGGCACGCGGGAACGCCCCGAGCGATGCTGCTGCTGGCGCCTGGCTGGATTCGGACCGATCTCGGCGGCCCCAACGCACCCTTCACGATCGAGGAGAGCGTGCCGCGTCTCGTCGATATTCTGCTCGCAAAGCGGGGGATCCCCGGCTTGGCGTACCAAGACCGCTTAGGTCAAACGGTTCCCTGGTGAATGCCGTCCGATAAGTTCGGCGATTCGCCACCTGACCGGGAACAGAACTGAGCCGCCGCCAGCGGTCAGTCGCTCGCGCGCGCATCAAAACTGCTCGAAGAACTTGCGAGCGGCGACCATGCAGTAGGGTACTTCGTCGGTGTGATAGGCCTCGAGGCCGACCAGCGCGCCCCGTGAGCGATCCACGGCGCGCTGATAGGCGCTGAACGCCGTCTGCAACCGTCTGGCGATCGGCCGCAGCGCCGCATTCTGCGCCGGACGCAGGCCGTGCTCGAGGTAAGTCGCTTTCGTTCCCGCGCTGATGTCCAGATCGAGAGTGGCGAATCGCAGCGTGGGATGCGCTGCCAGCTTGCTCTGCAACACCGCCGTCATCGCCCCCGCGCCCTGATTCCAGAACACCTCGGGATCGCCGTACCCACCGCACATCAGCAGCGGCATGCTCGGGACGTAGGTGCGCAGATCGTTGCGCTTCAGGTCCTGTCGCAACAGCGACTCAGGGCTGGCCGGCATCGTCGGTACGATGCTCGCCAGGTCCGGCGCGGAGCCATCGATCGGCGCACCGCTGTCGGGATGGGCGTCGACGTCGGCGACGTACGCCGCCCGGAATGCCGTGCTGATGAGGTATTGCGACGGATCAAATCCGGCTTTGTAGAGCGGTGCGCCTTCCGCAAGTGCCGCCAGCGCTGGATAACGCGCCGCTGAGAAGCCGGGCGCGCCATGACCGGGGGACTCGGATTGGAACAGGGCGCTCTCCGGGATCTTCCCGGCCGCGACCAGCTTGGAGAAGTCGTCATAGTCGATGTTTCCCGGAAAGAGCTGCGCCGCGTTCCGGTAGGTGCGGGCCAGCATTCGCGATGGCCGGATCGAGTTGCGCTCGAGGTGCGCGTAGGAATTCACGACCAGCGGCAGATAGGCCGTACCGCCGAAGTCCGGATGGCCCAGGAGGATCTCATCGCTCATGGCCAGCAAGGCGTAGGGACCGGACATGGGCGCACCGGCAGTCGCGGGGTGGCCACGCTCGTCCAACGCCTGGAGCGTGGCCATCGACACGAAGCCACCTTGGGAGTAGCCGGTGACGAAGAGCTTGCCGCCGTCGCTCACCGGTCCACCCATCCGCCGCAGCAGCTGGCGTCCGGCAGTCAGACCATCGATTACATCCTGCGACTGCTGGGCGCGATCGAGATACGGGTGATAGGGCAGCCGGGAGGTGTCGTAACCGGCGTAATTCGGCGCTACGACAATGTAACCCTGCGCGGCGAACACCAGCGCCACCCGCGTCGAGCTGCCGTAGGCGGGATTCCTCGGGTCACCGATGGCCGACATGTCCTCGGCGTGGTCGATCGCCGTGCCGTGCGTGTACAGCACGATGGGCCGTCCTGCGCGGCACCGAGCCGCCGCGCCCGCCGGTACCATCAACGCGCCCGAGGCGTCGGTCGCCTCGCCCCTGCCGCCGATCGTGGCGTAGCGGAACTTGTAGACACGGACGCCGCAGGACGGCATCCCGATCAGACCCTGGATCGTGCGCTCATGGGGGAAGTCCGTGCGCAGCAGCGCCCGCAGATCCTCGACTGAGAGCGTGGCGATCCTATGGATCCGATGCGAGATCAGGGTGGACGAGCCTGCGCTGCCGACGGTCGCGCCGGCCGCCGGGAAGGCACGGCCGCTCGCCAGCAGGGCGCAGAGGACGAGCCATGTTTTCGCAGGCGAGACCCGCATGGGATTTTTCTCCGCATCAGCCCAGGTTCGCCATTTTGCCGCTGCGCACGAGGCTGCGCTTGGGAAATCCCTGCCATAATGTCGCCCATGGGTGCGAGCGTGAAGCCGATCCAGCGCTACCGGGCCCCGCGCGCAATCCTCAAGGATTTCGTCGAGAGGCTCTGGCTCTTCGAGGGCTATGTACAGCCCCACGCCCGCGAGCGGATGCTGCCCATGCCGACGACGGAGCTGGTGATCGACCTGCGCGAGGCGATGCCGGCCGCGCACGCTGCGACGGTCGCAGGGCCTCACTCGGAGCATTGGCTGCTCGAGACCGCATCGGCGGCCTCGGTCGTGGGGGTGCACTTCCGTCCAGGGGGTGCATTCCCGTTTTTCGACTTTCCCGCGAGCGAGCTGCACAACGTGCGGATCTCTCTCGAGGCCCTCTGGGGTGCCAAGGCTCGGCTCCTCGTCGATGAGGTTCGTGCGGCCGCCACCCCCGAGGCCAAATTCGACGTCCTGGAGCGGGTGTTGCTCGCCACGGCACACAGTCTCAGCCGGCACCGCGCCGTCACCTTCGCTCTGCAAGCGCTGTCGGATGTTACCCACGGCCGGGGCGTGGCCGAGGTCACCGGTGCCATCGGCATGTCGCAGCGGCGTTTTCTCGAGCGCTTCCGCGGCGAGGTGGGCATGGCGCCCAAGCTCTTTGCTCGCGTACAGCGCTTTCAGGCGGTCGTCGAGACGGTGCATTCGCTGCGGGAGGTGAACTGGGCCGACATCGCAACCGATTGCGGCTATTTCGACCAGGCGCATTTCATCCACGATTTTCGCGCGTTCTCCGGCTTCACTCCGAGCGCCTACCTGGCCCTGAAGAGCGTGCACCGCAATCACGTTCCCCTGCCGGATGAGTATCGGGACTGACGCCGGTCCGTTTTTTACAATCGCTTGCGCGCAGGATGGGTTTTCATGAGACGCACTATCAGCCCAAGCGCGGAGGTCGCAACAACGTGAGCAGCAAGCCCAAGCCCGTACCCGAAGGCTATCAGTCCGTCATTCCCTACTTCGCCGTCGCCGATCCGGGCGCGCTGCTCGACTTCATCGTCGCGGCGTTTGGTGCCGAGCCGGGACTCACCCTGCGCAGCCCCGATGGCAACCTCCAGCATGCGGAGGCCAGGATCGGCAACTGCGTGCTGATGATGGGACGCAGCCCCGCGAGCCGCTCCAACATGACCTACATGTACGTCGCCGATGTGGATGCGGTGTATCGCCGCGCCATGGCGGCGCCCGGAGCGGCCCAATCGCTGCGTGAGCCGACGAACGAGTGGTATGGCGATAGAAGCGCGGGCATCGAGGATGCGCAGGGCAATCAGTGGTGGCTCGCCTCGCACATCGAGGACCTCTCGCCCGAGGAGCTCGCGGCGCGCGCCAAGAGGGCCGGGTCCTGAGGAGACATCAGTGACTCCCGAGGCTTTCAGGGTCATGGCATTGCAACTGCCCGAGGTCATCGAGGGCAGGCACATGAGCCACCCCGATTTCCGAGTGCGCGGCAGGATCTTCGCGACCCTCGGTTACCCGAGCGATGAGTTCGCAGCCATCATGCTGGCTCCCGAGGAGCAAGCTGAGTTCGTCAAAAAGGGACGCGGCGCATTCGCGCCCGTGAAAGGCGGATGGGGGTTGAAGGGCAGCACGAACGTGCATCTGAAGCGTGCGAGTCCCGAGCTCGTGAAGAGAGCGCTCGAGGCGGCCTGGGCGCGGAAGTCCTCCACGCCGCCACGCCCGCGCCGTGCGAGCTCTCGGCGCCCGAACCGGCATTCCTCGGCGTAAGGGAGCGGATCACCGCTCGCGTACGGTACGTCCACCGAACAGCGGCGACAGCGCTCGCCCGCCAGGTGCGCTTCGAAGTCCGGTCCGCGCGCGCTGCGCTCCAGGGAATCTGTACCGGCGCCGGAGCAGCGGCGCGCTCACTCCGTGCGCGAACGCGAACTCGGGAAAAACTCCCTTGTGCCTGCAATGCCGATGCCGCAATCATCGGGCGCATGCGGAGGCCAGCGCCCGGTTGTCCTTACATCATGTTGACGGCAGTCGGCGCGATCGCTTTCCTGACCGCAAAATCCACGGTTGCCCGGGCGGACGATGCCGCCGCAGCCGATGCGTCCGCGGCCAAAGTGTCGGGCCATGCCGGGCTGCTGCAGAGCCTGCCGCAGGTGATCATCATCGGCAATACGCCCCTTGCGGGCTTCGGGTTGCCGCTCAACGAAATCCCATCCAACGTGCAGACGGCAAGCAGCGCTGACCTGCAGCGACAGCAGACCGCGGACATCGCCGACTATCTCAACGACAACTTCAGCGGCATCAGCGCCAGCGACAGCGCCGGCAGCCCCTTCCAGATCGACATCTACTTTCACGGATTCGCCGCCTCCCCCCTGCTCGGAACGCCCGAAGGACTATCGGTGTACGTGGATGGCGTGCGCGTGAACGAATCCTTTGGCGACACGGTCAACTGGGACCTCGTCCCCGAGTCGGCGATCGACACCGTATCCCTGATCTCGGGCTCCAACCCCGTCTTCGGCCTCAACACGCTCGGCGGCTCGCTCTCGGTACAGACCAAGAGCGGCCGTACCAGCCGGGGTACCGAGGTCGAGGCCTATGGCGGCTCGTTCGGGCGTCGGTCCGTGCAGGCCGAGACCGGCGGCGCTTCCGGCCACTTCGACTACTTCTTCACCGGCAATTACTTCGATGAAAACGGCTGGCGGGACACGTCCACTACGCGCGTGCTGCAGGGCTTCGGCAAGGTCGGATGGAAAATCGAAAACACCGCCCTCGATCTCAGCTACACGTACGCGGACAACTTTCTCTATGGCGACGGCGCCACACCCCTCAGCATGCTCTATTACCGTCGCACCCAGACCTACACGCCCGACTACACGCAGAACATCATGAGCTTCGTGAATCTGACGGGCACCCAATCGCTGACCGGGCATCTGCTGCTCACGGGTAATGCCTTCTACCGCTACCTTCACACCTACGTCTCCAATGGCAACGTCAGCGATTACTATCTCGAGAGCAACTACGCGGGTCCGCCGACGGACTGCGTGGATCCGGCCGCCAATCCGGCGACCCTCGCCTATTGCGAGCCCGGCCAGGACGCGACTTCGAACACGAGTCAGCGCTCGGACGGCTTCAGCCTGCAGTTGACCGACTCTCAGGCTGTGCTCGGCTGGAAGAGCCAGGCGATCGTCGGCCTCGATTACGACGATTCGGCGGATGGCTTCGCCCAGAACTATCAGTACGGCGGGATCGCGCCGGATCACTTTCTCATTTATGAGCCGAGTCCCTATAACAACGCCAACGTCATCACCGTGAACGGCGGCAACAGGATCTTCGGAACCTACATCACCGACACGCTTTCGCCCGATCGGCTGCTGCACATCACGGGCGCCGTGCGCTACAACAGCAATCGCGAGACGATCGATGGCTTTTCGCTCGACACCGATCCGGCCGATTACGGCAGCGGATTTCTGCGCCCCACCTCAGTCGCGGGCGATCACGCCTTCACCCGGCTCAATCCGTCGCTCGGCCTGACGATCACGCCGTCGGATCATACGACCTACTACGCGAGTTATGACCAGGCGAGCCGGGCGCCTACCGTCCTCGAGCTCGGCTGCGCCAATCCCGCCGTGCCCTGCGGACTGCCGGATGACTTCGCGAGCGATCCGGGCTTGAAGCAGGTGATCGCGCGCACCTTCGAGGCGGGGCTGCGCGGGGACCTCGCGGATCAGGCACTCAACTGGTCGGCGGATGTGTTCCGCACCATCAATACCGACGACATCCAGTTCATCGCCAACGCCACCAATGGCGGCTATTTCGACAATGTCGGCGACACGCGCCGCGAAGGCCTGGATCTCGCGTTCGGCGGCAAGGAGCGCTCGCTCACCTGGAAGCTCGCCTACAGCTACGTCGATGCCACCTTCCAGTCGCGCTTCACCGTCGGTGCCGCCTCGAACAGCACCGCCGATGCGAGCGGCAATATCCTCGTGCAGCCGGGAGATCACATTCCACTCGTGCCGCAGCATACCGGCCGCCTGATTCTCGACTACGACCTTGGCAGGCATCTCGATCTCGGCGTCGACCTGATCTTCGTCTCGGGGTCTTATCTGCACGGGAACGAGAACAACGCCAACGTCGCGGGCACGACCGACCCCGCCTCCGGCGCATACGTTTCGCCGACCGGCACGGGCTGGATTCCGAGCTACGAGCTGCTCGATTTCAACGGCACCTATCGGCTCGCTGACGGTGTCGAGATTTTCGGACGTCTGGTCAACGCGCTCGACAAGCAGTACTACACCGCGGGCTTCCTCACACAGGATGCCTACAACCCGAACGGCACGCTGCGCGCCAATCCGAATGACTGGACCAACGAGAACGGCGTCATTCCCGGCGCGCCGCGCGGCGTCTGGGCAGGGGTCCGCGTGAGCTTCTGAGGAGCCGGGGCGGTCCGCCCGCCCCGAAACCATCAGGCCTTCTTGTGCGCCTCGTCCCAGCGCTTGACCACCGCCATGGTGTTGGCGACGTGATCGGCCGGGTTCAGGTTGGTGTAGGAGTAGAGGATCGTGCCGTCCGGTGCGATCACGTACGAAGTGCGGTCGGCGTACTGCGGGAACTTGGCGAGTACGGCGTCATACTCCTTCATGATCGCGCCGCTCGCGTCGGAGGCGACCGGGAACTGCTTACGGCACTCGCTGACGGAGAAGCGCTGCAGCTTCGCGATCGGATCGTGCGACACGCCGATCACGGTGGCGCCGAGAGATCTGAACTGGGGCATGGCCTTGGCGAAATCGTGCGCTTCGGTGGTGCATCCGGGCGTGAACGCGGCGGGATAGAAGTAGAGCACCACCGGACCCTTCTTCAGGGCGTCGGCCAAAGAGAAGGTGTAGGTGTTGCCCCCCAGGGACGCCTCGGCCGTGAAGTCCGGCGCCTTGGAGCCATCGGGGAGAGCGGCGTGGGCGGTCGGAACGGCAAGCGCGGCAACGACGAGGACTGACAGCGCGGAAGCAAACGAGGGTCGCATGGCTCGACTCCTGAACTGGTGCACGGGTGCGAATCATTGCGCAATCGCCGACCGTCGTCATCTGATTCCGACCGGTCCGACACTCGTTCCGGCGTACCCGACCAACTCCACGTACCCCCGTCCGCGGACGGCCTGCCCGGCGCGGGTTCCGGTCACGTCCGCCGCCCCCTCCCAGTATCGCGGCGACGTGACGAGCTCCTGATCGGCGAGCACGGGGTGCACCTCGAGGTCCAGGTGCAACGCCGGGGCGATGAGTCGCCAGCGCGAGGGATAGCGGGCCCCGCCGGCATCGGTCCAATGGTCGAGCACCTCGATCCGAAGATCGGCGCGACTCAGCGGGTGAGCCCGACCGTGCGTATCGACCCAGGTACCGGCGCTGTAGGGATCCTCGGCACCGTCGCGGTCGCGAAGCGCATAGAACATGAGACAGGAGCCATCATCGAGTTGCAGACCGAACCAGTCCCAGCCGACCTCCTGCGGCCCGAGGCTGCCGCTGCCCCATTCCCGGTCCAGCCAGGCGAGACCCTGCACCTGCAGGGGCCGGCCGTCGCGAACGAGTGTACCCTGCACGGCAATGCGCGGAACGGAGTAGTAGTAGGTTGCATCCCCCGGCTCGCCCGACTTGCGGCTCCATCCGTGCTCGCCGTTGAGGACGGGCGGCATCAGCGGCCGCGCCGCGAGCGCGAGCGCGTATCCCGGCTCGCTCGCCTGAAGCCTCCAGGCGCCGCCCGTCGCACGGGCTGACATCGGGGACGCCGGATGCCGCGCAGGAGGCTCGCCGAGCCGCCAACTGCCGACCCACACGGCGAACGGATCCGCGTCCGCGCCCGCAAGTCCGAGCGCGCCGCGCGAGAGCTTCACGGCGAACCGGAACCGGTGGCGCGCGACATCGGTGATCGCGAAGTGCCCGAGGTAGATCTGACGCGTGCGCCACTGGGAACCTTGGGCGGCGGGTTGGGAACTCACTGTCGATGTCGGGGCTGTTGGCGCGAGCGCGAAGCGGAAGAGCGTGAGCTCGAAGCCGAAGCGCTCGCCGGCGGCAGAGTCGAGGTTGCCGGTCACGTACCACCATTCCTGGCGGAAGTCGGGATGCGGTCCCTGATCGCGAGGGAATTGCAGTTCCTGCGGCGCGAGGGCCTGGTCGAAGGCGGGCGGTTGCGCCCGCACCTCGTGCGTCGGATGGATCACTGCCGCCACCATCAGGGCGAGAACTCCCTGGCGCACGCTCACTCCTCCCGCATCTGCGCGGCGATGGGTCCCGCGCCCGCGCGCCAGGCCGGATACAGGCCGGCGAGCAGCGCCGCGACGAGCGCCAGCGCCAGCGCATTCAGGAACTGCGCCGCGTGAAGGTGCATCGTGATGTGCCAGCCGAAGGCGCGTCTGTCGATGACCTTCGTCAGCACGACGGCGATGATGAGCCCCGCCGGGATCGCCGCCAGAAGGGCGACGCCGCCCATGAACAGGGTTTGAGCCACGACGAGTGCTGCCGTGCCGCGGGGCGTCAACCCCAGCGCTCGCAGGATCGAGAGCTCGCGGATGCGGTCGAGCTCCCAGGCGAGCAGTGCGCTCACGAGACCGACGGCGGCGATCGCGGCCGCGAGCCAGTAGAGCACCCGGGTGATGATGAAGGTGCGGTCGAAGATCGCGAGGGACATGGATCGGATCTGCGCGTTCGATCGGATGAGCAGCTCCTGCCGTGCGCGCACCGCGGCCTCGAGCCGCGGGATCTCCTGCGCCGCATTCACCCTCGGCTCGAGATACAAGCCCACTGCCGTGACGGCAGGGTCGTGCCACAACCTGCGGTAGTTGCCGAGGCTCATCATCGCGCTACCGAGGCCGCTGCCGTACTCGTGGTAGATGCCGGCGATCGGGAAGTCGCGCGGACCCGATGCCGTCAGCAGCGAGAGCTGCTCGCCCGGCCGCAGGTTCAGGCGCCAGGCGAGCGAGTCGGACAGCAACAGCGCGCCCTGGTCATACGCCCTCCAGACCTCTGGTGCGCGACCCGCGGTCAGATCGATCCCGGCATAGCTGCCCGGCGCGAGGTGCAGGGCATCGAGAGCGATGTCGCCCCGTGTTGAATGCACGACGACCGAGCGGCTGGCGCTGTAGTCGGCCACGCCAGCAGTCGTGATCAGCGCTTCGAGTACGGCGGGCTCGATCCGCCGCTCCGGGCGGTCCGCGCCCGGGCCCGGCGCCGCGACATAGATGTCCGCGCGCATGCTCTGAGCGAGCCAGAGTCGCAGCGACACTCGGAAACTCTCCACCATGATCGAGACGCCGATCATGGCCGCGACGGCCATGCCGAGCGCCGCCACGGCGACGCCCGTGCGGCTGAGCGATGCGGCAACGTCCTCGAGCGCGAGGCGTCCCACGGAGCTGATGCCCGAAATCCACCTCGAGGCGCTTCGCGCCAGCAGGCGCAGCGCCCAGGGCGTGAGCGCCGCGACGCTGCAGAGAAGCAGAAAGAGGGCGGCGAATCCGGCCAACACGCTGCGCCGGGATCCCAGGATCAGCGCGCCCGCGATGAGCGCCAGTGCGAGGCTCAGCCAGCGAAGCCGCCGGGCCGTGAGTGCCGCGCGGCCTTCCAGCACCGAGCGCCTCAGGCCGAGTTGTGGTGCGCTGCCGGCGACTTCGAGCGCGGGCAGGAAACTCGCGAGGAGCGCCGTGCCGAGGCCGGCGGCCAGCGCCTCGATGAGAGTCCAGGCGGGCAGCGCGATCTGCTCCACGGTGACGACGTAGTAGAGATCGTTGACGGTCTGTGACACGAGGTGGACGAGGCCGTGGCCGACCGCAAGGCCGAGCAACACGCCGAGCCCGGCACCGGCCGCTCCGAGAGCCGCCGCTTCGGCGAGCACGATGGTCAGGATCTCGCGGCGAGTCGCCCCGAGTGCGCGCAGAGTGGCAATGTTGCGCCGTCGCTGAACCACGGTGAAGCTGACCGCGCCATAGATGAGGAGTGCGCTGACGAGCAGCGCCAGCAGGCTCATCGCCGTCAGGTTGGTGGAGAAGGCGCTCGTCATATCGAGCGTCTCGTGCACCTGCCCGGCAGCCGGCTCGATCCGAAGTCCCGGCGGCAGCTCGCGCCGAAGTTCCCTGAGCGCGGCCGCAGCCGCGGCACCGGGCGGTGTTCTGACCTCGATACGACTGAGCCGCCCCTGCATCCCGAGCCATTCCTGCGCCTGCGCGATGTCGGTGAGGATCAGTGTCGCATCGCCGGGCCTCGGATTGCCGATGAGGCCGATGAGCTTCGCGCGGCGGAGCACTCCGCCGACCTCGACGCTCAGCGGCTCGCCCACTCGCAAGCCCAACTGGCTGGCCGTGTCTGCGGCCATGACGATAGCACCGGGCCCGATGAACCAACTTCGAAGCGCCGCGAACGACGCGCGGCCCGGCACATCGGCCGATGAGACATCCTCGGATCCCTGTAACGCGGCGCTCGCGAACGGATCGACGCCGACCAGCTGCATCACGCGTCCCGCGACCGTGATATAGCCGGCCACCACGGGCGCATACACCGCCGGCGGCTCGGCGCTCGAGGGCGTCCCGGTGAAAAGCCGCACGTACACGGCCTCGTCGATGCCTTGCGGGCCGCCGCTCACGACCTGTGTCGCCGGGCCGTTCACGGCCCGCATCGACAGCTCGAACGCGCGGCGGGAGCTCGCGGTGGCGATATTGACCGCCACGATGGTGGCGACACCGGCGGCGAGCGCCACGAGGGCGAGCCCGAGCTGTGCCGGATGCCGCAGAAAATGCCGCAGGCTCGCGGCCCAGAGCAGGCGGGCCGGCGCGCTCATCAGCTCCCGCCGCTGCGGCGCGCGGTGGCGGATCCGGCATCTGCGGCCCGCTCCCCGCGCTCGAACAATTTGCCTTCGCGCAGCTCCAACACGCGGTCCGCGCTGCACGCGAGCCGCAGATCATGAGTGGCAATGATGAGAGTGGTGCCGCGGGCCCGCGTGAGGGAGAGGAGCACCCGCAGCACCTGCGATGCGGTTTCCTCATCCAGGTTGCCCGTGGGCTCATCCGCGAGCAGCACGGCGGGCTCGTGCACCAGCGCGCGCGCGATGGCGACTCTCTGTTGCTCGCCACCGGAGAGGCGGTCGACGGCGCTCGATAAGCGCTCGCCGAGGCCGACCTCGGCGAGCGCTGCGGCGCTGCGGCGGCGGGCCGCTGCTCCGCGAATCCCGTTCAGCTCGAGCGGCAGGCGAACGTTCTCTTCCGCATCGAGCGTCGGAATGAGGTTGAAGAACTGATAGACGAATCCGAGGTGCTTTCGCCGGAAGAGCGTGCGCGCGGGCTCCGGCATCGAGCTCACGAGCCGGCCCGCGATCTCCACCTCGCCGCCATCCGCCTGATCGATGCCGCTCATCAGGTTGAGCAGGGTGGATTTGCCGGAGCCACTGCGGCCCACGATGGCCACCGCCTCGCCCGCTCGAAAGCGCGCATCCGCCCCATCGAGCACCCGGTGCACGCCGGTGCCTTCGCTGAAACTGCGGCTGAGTTGGCGGATGGCGATCAAGCGGAGGTCCACGAAAGAGCCGCAGTCGGCGTGCGCCCAATATACAATCCGCGGATGAAATACATTGCCGCACCGATCGTTTCTGTCGCCCTGCTCGGCCTCGGCAGCCTCGCGCTGGCCCAGGGGTCGCCCACCGCCGCCAGCGCGCAGCCGCCGCAGAAGGCGGAGAGCCCGGCAAAGATCAAATCCGAAGGCAGCTACAGCCTCGGCCTTTCCGTGGGCGAGAGCCTGCGTCGGGCGTCGGTCGATCCGCACGCGATCTCCACCGAGCGGTTGATGCAGGGACTGCACGATGCGCTCACCGGCAAGGCGACCTTCGGGCCCGCCAACGAGCAGAGCATCCGCACGCTGATCGTGGGCGCGCGGGCTCGCGCTGCCAGTGCGAACCATGCCGCCGCGCGAGCGTTTCTCGCGCACAATGGCAAGAAGAAGGGCATCCTCACCACGGCGAGCGGCCTCGAATACCAGGTGCTGAAGCCGGGGCAAGGCGCCGCCCCCAAGGCAGGCGACACGGTGACGGTCAACTACCGCGGGACGCTCCTCAACGGGACGGAATTCGACAGCTCCTACAAGCGCGGTCAGCCGGCCACCTTCCCGGTGGATCGGGTCATTCCGGGCTGGCAGGAGGCGCTCAAGATGATGAAGCCCGGAGCGAAGTGGCGCATCTACGTCCCGCCGCAGCTCGCCTACGACCTCAATTCTCCGCCGCCGATTCCGCCGGGATCGCTGCTCATCTTCGACGTCGATCTGCTGTCGGTGCAGCCGCCGCAGCCGCCGGTGATGCCGGTGCCGCATCCCCCGGGGCAGCCGCAGCCTTAATCGCAGCGCCGGCGCGGCGGGTCATCCGCCCGTTCAGGAGGCAGCTCTGCCTGCGCCCGGCGGGTCACGCCAGGCTGTGGAACACCCGCTGCACGTCCTCGTCCTGCTCGAGCTTGTCGATCAGGGCGAGGACCTCAGTGGCCTGTGCCTCGGGCAGCTCCGTCGGTGCGGTGCAGAGGTACTCGTGCTCCGCGGACAGCGGCGTGATGCCCCGCGCCTCGAGTGCCTCCTGCAGCTTGCCGAAGTCCGCGAAGGCGCAGCGGATGACGAGCTGCGGCTCGCCCTTCTCGCCCGTGCTCTCGCCCATTTCCTCGAGTCCATGATCGATGAGGTAGAGCTCGAGATCGTCCTGATCGATGCCCGCGGGATCGAGCCGGAACACCCCCATGCGCTTGAAGAGAAAACCCACGCTGCCCGAGGTGGCGAGATTACCGCCGTTCTTGGTGACGATATTGCGGACCGAGGCGACGGTGCGGGTCGGATTGTCGGTCGCGGCCTCGACGAGCATCGCCACGCCGTGGGGAGCGTAGGCCTCGTAGTGCACCTCCTGGTAATGGGTCGCATCGCGCCCCGAGGCGCGCTTGATCGCCGCCTCGATCTTGTCCTTCGGCATGTTGACCGCGCGCGCGTTCTGGATCACGCGGCGCAGTGTCGGGTTGGAAGCCGGATCGGGGCCGCCTGACTTCACCGCCATCGTGATGTCCTTGGCGATGCGGGCGAACTGCTTCGCCATGCGGTTCCATCGCGCAAACATCGTGTGTTTGCGAACTTCGAAGATGCGTCCCATGGGGGACCTCGCCGGTCAGGCGAGCTGAGCCTGCAGCAACCGCAGGCGGCGGCGCTGCAGCCGCAAGCGACGCTCGAGCTCCTTCAATTGCTGCTGGAAGCTCGCGTGCTCCCAATGCTCGATGACGGCGCGCTTCTTCTCTTCCAGCCACTGTTCCTTGACCTTGGCCCACTCCGCGACCGCCGCGAGGAAGGTGTCGTACTCGTGCGCAACGCGCTGGCGCAGCTCACTCACGCGCGAGGGCGCGGCCGCGGCCGGCAGGCTGGCGAGCTTTCTCTGCGCGCGGGTGAACTGCATCGAGAGCAGTGCGCGCTGCACCTGAAAGACGGGCGTGCGCTTCAGCCGCCGCGTGAGCCCGACCACCTGCAGGGTCGCGATCAGCCATTTCGTCGGGTCCCACTGCCACCAGCGCACGCCGTTGCGGTAGTCGTGCGCGAAGCTGTGGTGGAAATTGTGGTAGCCCTCGCCGAACGTGAGCACCGCGAGCACCGGATTGTCGCGCGCGCTGTTCTCCTCGGTGTAGGGACGCTCGCCCCACATGTGCGCCAGCGAATTGATGAAGAAGGTGAAGTGATGGCTCAGCACCAGCCGCAGCACGCCGGCAAGGAGGAAGGTGCCCCAGAGATCTCCCAACAGCCAGCCGGCAAGAAGCGGCAGTCCGAAGTTGGTGACCAGCACGAGCAACACGTAATGGCGATGCTGAAAGGCGAGCATGCGGTCGCGGCGAAGGTCGGGGATGTTGCTGAAGTCCTCCCGCCCGCTCGGGTACTCGCGCACCATCCAGCCGATGTGCGAGAACCAGAAGCCCCGCGGGGCGGCATACGGATCGCGCTCCACATCATCCACGTTGAGGTGGTGGCGGCGATGACCGCTGCACCAGGCCCAGGCGCTGTTCTGCAGCGCCATCGAGCCGAACACCATATAGAAGAGGCGCAGGCTCCAATGAGCCTCATAGGCCCGGTGCGCCCAGAGCCGGTGGTACCCGGCTGTGATCGACATCTCATTCGCGATCAGGAAGAAGCCGAAGAAGGCCCAGGCGCCGACCGAGAAGCCACGCTCCAGCCCATACCAGGGAACGAGGACCACTGCCGCCAAAAATGTCAACGAAAACAGCAGGATATTGGTCCAGATAGGCGCTGGCCGCCGGGAGGCAGTGCCGGCTGGGACGGGCGTCGGAGAGGAGGCGCTGATGGAAGGCTGGGGCATGGGCGGTGCGCTCGAGATCATGTGGACGTGAAACCGGCTAAACATAGCATGTCCCCCGCGGGTTCCACAGCCGGGTGCGTCGGAATGCGTTAATCCCGCCGCAGGTCCCGGGGCAGGCCTCGACCCCCGCGCCGGCCGCCCCGGATCGGTAACGCTGAAGCTCGAACGCGCCGGCTGTTGGCGGCTGGGCACGCGCGGGATCTGCGCCCGAGCGCCGGGCGCGTCAGGTCCCGTGGAAGAGACACTACGTTCCATTGCCGACACACTCTCATGACAGGCGCGGCGCCCGTCAAAAACGGGGTGCTTTCCTCCAGGGTTTGCGGTTGCAGGCCGGAATTGCCGGGTGTATTCATAGGCCCCGAAAAACGCAATCGTGCCCGACATGCGTCCAAACCCATGTCTGCCCGGGATGGGGTCGCTTCCCCCTGTTTCTCGTGGAGGAGCGCGGGAATCGACCGTATTTCCGAAGAAGTAAGATTTTGGAGGAGATATGAGCTTTCAGTTCCGATCGTTGGCCTCACCGGCCTCACAAAAGGGGGATATATGAAGTTACCAAATTGGCGCAGGGCCCTGGCGCCGGCGGCAATCCTCTTGGCGGCGGGCATGGCCTGCGGAGCGGTTTCCATTGCTCAAGCCCAGGAACCCAGCAGTCCCGATCTCTGGCCGTCCATGGGGCAAAACTACTGGCTCGATCGTCATAGCCCGCTGACGCAGATCAATCCGAGCAACGCGAGTCGTCTGGAGATGATCTGGGCGCAGTCGACCGGCGCGTTGCGGGGCCACGAGGGTCAACCGATCGTCGTCGACGTCGACGGCAAGCCGATGATGTTCTTCGAGAGCGCGTGGCCGAACATCGTGCAGGCGCTGGATCTGTCGGATCCGGATCATCCGGTCGAGGTGTGGAACTACGTGAAGAAGACGGATCGCGATCTGTCGGCCGTGCCGCGCGCCTGCTGCGACACCGTCAACCGCGGTCTGAACTACGCCGACGGGAAAGTCGTCCTCAACACGCTCGATGGCTATCTCATCGCGCTCGATGCGAAGACCGGCACGGTGGATTGGGAGGTCAAGCGCGCCTATCCGGATAAAGGCGAGACCGTGACCAATGCGCCGCTCATTGCCGATGGTAAGGTGATCGCCGGCTTCGGTGGCGATGAGTTCGGAGCTCGCGGCCGAGTTGACGCCTACGATCTCTCCGACGGCAAGCCGGTCTGGAGCTACTACAGCAACGGCACCGACGCGGAGATCGGCCTGACGCCCGAGACCAACAAGGCAAACCCGCAGTGGGGTACCTACGGACATGATACCGGGTTGACCTATCCCGGCGATGAGTGGAAGCGCGGGGGTGGAGCGGCCTGGGCCTGGTACAGCTACGACCCGCAGCTGAAGCTCGTGTATTACGGGTCGGGCAATCCCGGCCTGTGGAGCCCTTCATACCGTTGTGGCGCCAATCCGCCGACGCAGGAAGCCTGCAACGACGGCAAGTGGGACAACAAGTGGTCGATGAGCATCTTCGCCCGCAACGTCGACACCGGCAAAGTGGCCTGGGTCTATCAGATGACGCCCTTCGACCAGTGGGACTATGACGGCGTCAACGAGCCGATCCTCGTGAACATGAAGATCAACGGCCGCGAGCGCAAGGTCCTCGTTCACTTCGATCGCAACGGCTTCGCGTACGTTCTCGATCGGACGAACGGTGATCTGCTCGAGGCGCACAAGTACGTGGCGGTGAACTGGGCGGAGAAGATCGACATGAAGACCGGCCGCCCGGTGAAGGTGGGTGAACACTCGCCGCTGATGGTCAATCAGATGGCGCAGGCGTGCCCCTCGGCAATGGGCGGCAAGGATCAGCAGCCGGCCTCCGTCGATCCGAGCAACCCGGAGATCTTCTATGTGCCGACCAACAACTGGTGCATGCAGGACACGCCGCAGACTCGTACCAGCATGCAGCAGGGCGTGGTGTACGTGTTCGCCAACGTGTACATGTATGAGCACGTGCCCGGTGTCGCCGGCCGCCTGAAGGCGTTCAACGTGGTGACCGGAAAGACCGTGTGGAACATCCCGGACAAATATCCGAACTGGGGTGGTACGCTCAATACCGGTGGCGGCGTCGTGTTCTACGGCAGCTTGGGCGGTGACTTCCGCGCGGTCGATGCCAAGACCGGCCGGATTCTCTGGTCGAGGAAGCTCGGCTCCGGAATAATCGGCAATCCGATCAGCTACGAGATCAAGGGACACCAGTACGTGTCGGTGTTCGCCGGCATCGGTGGCTGGATCGGCCTGCCGGTCACGGCGGGTCTGGATCTGAACGACAAGTACGGAGCGATCGGCGCGACGGCCATGGCCAAGGCGACGCACCTGAACGAGATTCCGCAGGGCGGCACCTTGTACACGTTCCGCCTGCCGGGACAGGAACAGGTTGCCAGTAACTAGGATGTGATAGGGTACGTTCCGGCACCTCGCGGCAGCCTCGGCTCCGCGGGGTGCCGGATCTGCCTATGATGGCCTTCGACAAGGATACCTGATGTCCGTAATGCCGCGCCCTGGCCGCTGCGAGATGTCGGCGGCCGTTTTGTTGATTACCGCTCTTCTCTTCCCGCCCGCGTTTGCTGACACCAACACGAACCACTCGCCCGCCGAGTCGGCGGTCAACTCGGCCGGGCTCACGGGGCCCTGGGCCGGTAAGGACTTCGACGACCTCGATCAGGCGGAGATAGACGCGGCGCGGAATGCCGCCCTCACCGCCCACTTCCCCGTCCTTCGCGTGTGCGCGGACCCGGGCAACATGCCGCTCTCCGACCGCGCGGGCGAGGGCTATCAGAACAAGATCCTCGAGGTGCTCGCCAAGGCCATGCACGCGAGGGTGAACTACTACTGGCGCGCCTACACCGGCGACATCGTCGGTCAGGCGTTCGGCAGCGCCGACGAATGCGACCTGTTGATTGACATGCCCGTCGAGGACGACGACATCCTTTCGACCATGCCGATCTATCGCACGACCTACGTGTTCGTGTGGCGGAACGATGAGAAGCTCGGCATCAGGAGCCTGGACGATCCGCGACTGAGGCGGCTGCGGGTGGGCGTATTTCAGATCTCGGCACTGCGCCAGGCGCTCTCCGATCACGGTGTCGTCGCGAACGTGCGTGTGTGGCACGTGAGCAACGACACCGAATGGGTGCCGGCGCATCAGCCCTGGCACCAGGTGCAGGAGGTGGTCGACGGCAAGCTCGATGTCGCCGCGGCATGGGGCCCGATGGCCGGTTGGCTGAAAACCATGAAGGGAGCGCCGATCACCCTTCAGCCCACCAATCTCATGGACAGCTCGGTACCGATGGAATTCAGTCTCGGCATCGGCGTGCCGAAGCAGGACGTGGTGTTGAAATTCGCGCTCGATGATGCCCTCAAGGCGCATCGGGCCGAGATCGAAGGTATCCTGGAGCGATACGGCGTGCCGCTGGTGAAGTGCGCCGACTGCCTGATTGCGGGTGATCTGCCGGCGCACGGCAGCTACATGGTGCATACCTCCGTGGCCGACACCGAGGGCCGGCCGACGCATTGGACGGTGTCTCGCGCTCAGGTCGACCAATGGCTCGCGGAAGGCTCGAGCGTCAACAAGGAGCTCGACGATGCCGTCATCTCCAATGACCTCGATCGCGCCGCCTATCTGATCGGCAAGGGGGCCGATGTCAACGCACTGGATAACCTCGGCACCTCACCGCTGACGACGGCCGCTCGCGCCGGATGCCTGCCGATGATGCAGCTGCTCGTCGCGCACGGAGCCAAGCTGGATCGCCTCGATAGCGACGGCTCGACGCCGCTCATGGGCGCGGTCGAGCGCAATCAGGCGCCGGCCGTGAAATTCCTGCTGGCGCATGGGGCGCAGGTCGAGAAGGGCGCGCCGGCCGGTTTCACGCCCCTGTCGCTCGCGATCGAGGAGCAGCAGTTCGATGCCGCCTACGTCCTCATCAACGCGGGCGCGAACGTGAATGCGCCGGCCAGCCGATATCGGCTGACTCCGCTCATGGTGGTCGCGAGCGAGCCGCCGCCGTCGGCCAACAGTCTGGTCCGCGTGCTCCAGGATCATGGACCGATGGACATCGCTCGCGCGCTGCTCGCCCGCAAGGCGAAGGTGAACGCGACCGATGCGGAGGGCGTGACGGCGCTCATGATCGCGGCGGCGCACGATAATTCCCCGATGATCGCCTTGTTGATTCAGTCCGGCGCGAATCCGTACATGAAGTCGGCGGCGGGTGAGACCGCGCGAGATATCGCAGTCAAGAACGACAATCTCGGCGCCGTAAGGACCCTTTCCCTGCTTGTCCGTCGATAATCGGCGGCACACCCTTCCTGAGCAACTGGAGAGATAATCATGACGCGCTTCGCGGGCGTAGCTGCCTTCACCTTGACTCTTTTTGGAGCGGCCTGCTGGTTGGCCGGGTCCGCTCCCGCGGGAGCCGCGGACTCCTCCGCGGTGAAGGAATCCGCGCTGCTGAGCGAGCCGCCGGTGGAGGTGGTCGCGAAGACGCCCAAGGGCTCGCTGCACAATCCGTACAAAGACGACGCGCAAATCGCCAAGGAGGGTCACAAGCTCTTCTTCAACTATGGCTGCAACGGCTGTCATGGCGGCAATGGGGGCGGTGGCATGTGTCCGCCGCTCATCAACGGCGTCTGGATTTACGGCGGGAGCGATGACACCCTCTTCCGCCTCATCTCGCTGGGCTCGACCAAGCTGCAAGCGGCCGGCTACTACCGCCAGACGATCGAGAATGTCGAGGCACCGATGCCGCAGATGGGCCTGCTGATCAAGAATGGCAGCGATGTGTTCAAGATCATCACCTGGATCCGGTCCGCCTACGACGGTCCTCCCGGGCACAAATATCACTGAGCGCGGCATGAGCGTACGCCGCGCCGCCCGCACCTGCGGGCTGCTCACGCTGGCTGTGCTGGCCGGCGTGAGCGGCTCCCTCGGCAGCTCGGGGGTGGCACGCGCCGCGGCGGTGCGATCGTTCTCGATCATCTATTTGCGCGCGTCCAATCCCGGCCCGGGCATCCTGCCCTCGCTCCTCGAGACTCACCCGGATGATCTGGGGCTCGCCGGCGCCAGGGAGGCGCTCTATGAGGTCAATACGACCGGAAAATTCCTCGGCTGGCGCTTCGAGCTGAACGTCGTGACCCTGCCGGCGGGCGCCGATGTCGCCAGCGAGGCGCGACAGCTCCTCGCGCACGGACCGGGCGTCATCGTCTCGGACCTGCGCGCGAGCGATCTGCTCACCCTCGCCGATCAACCCGCGGCCAGGAATGCCCTGATCCTCGACATGCGCACGAGCGAGGATGATCTGCGCCAGCAGCAGTGCCGCGCCAACACCTTCCACGTTCTCCCGAGTGAGGCCATGCGGACCGATTCGCTGGCGCAATTCCTGGTGCTGAAGCGCTGGACCCGCTGGTTTCTTCTGCAGGGGCCCACCCGAGAGGACGCCGCCTATGCGGCCGACGTGCGCCGCTCGGCTACCCGCTACGGAGCCCGCATCGTCGCCGCCAAGAGCTATGACTACGATCCCGGATCGCGCCGCAGCGACACCGGCTATCAGCAGATCCAAACACAGATGCCGCTTGCGACGGAGGTCGGCTCCGACTACGACGTGCTCTTCGTTGCGGACGAAACGGACCTGTTCGGAGACTACCTTCCCTACAACACGTACGACGCGCGCCCGGTCGTGGGGACCCAGGGACTGGTCGCGACCTCCTGGACGCCGGCCTTCCAGTCCTATTCGGCGCTGCAGATGCAGCACCGCTTCAAGCTCTTCGCCCATCGCGACATGACCGAGCGGGATTACGGCGGCTGGCTTGCCGTCAGGATCGTGGGCGACGCGGTCATACGCGGAAGAGCGACCTCACCGCTCGCGATGCGCGCGTACCTGAGGTCGAGCGGGTTCCTCGTCGCCGGCTTCAAAGGACAGGGGTTGACCTTTCGCCCCTGGGACAATCAACTGCGGCAGCCGGTGCTGCTCGCCCAACCGCTGATGGTCGTCTCGATGTCGCCGCAGCCGGGGTTTCTGCACCCCGGGGACACGACCGATACCCTGGGCTTCGATCAGCCGGAGACACAATGCCGTCTCGCTCGCTGATCGGACGCCGCGCGGCGCTCCTTGTGCTCGCCATCGCCGTCGCGCTGGGCGCGTTCAAAGCCTCTGCCAGCGAGCTCTTCGTCTCGAACGAGGTCGACGACACGGTGACCGTGCTCAACGGCGAAACCTACAAGATGATCGCGACCATTCCCACCGATCAGCGGCCCCGGGGAATCGTCGAGACCCCGGACCACAAGGCCGTGCTGGTGTGCGATGGCGATTCGAGCAACATCGACGTCATCGACACGAAGACGCTGAAGGTCGTGCGCAAGCTGGACACCGGACCCGACCCGGAGACGCTGGCGATGTCTCCCTCGGGTGACCGGGTCTACGTCTCGAACGAGAACAACGCCCTGGTGACGGTGTTGCAATACGCCACCGGCAAGGTGATCACGCAGGTGCCGGTCGGGATCGAGCCCGAAGGTCTCGCCGTCACCCGCGATGGCCGCACCGTGGTGGTCGTGTCGGAATCGACCAGCATGGCGCATTTCATCGACACGAAGAGCTGGCAGGTCGTGGCCAACGTGCTGGTCGATACCCGGCCACGGATCGCGGAATACACTCCGGATGAGCGATATCTCTGGGTTTCATCGGAGGTCGGGGGCACGGTGTCGGTGATCGACCCGCGCAGCCATCAGATCGTGCACACCATCGAGTTCCAGATCCCGGGAGTCGACAAGGAATACATCGGGCCGGTCGGCGTGCGCTTCACGCCCGATGGGCGCACCGCGTTCGTCGCCTTGGGGCGCGCCAATCGGGTGGCCGTCGTCGATGCCCACAGTTACGAAGTCGAGAAGTACATCCTCGTCGGCCAGCGGCCCTGGCAGCTTGCCTTCAGCCCGGATCGCAGCAAGCTCTACGTGGCGAACGGTCTCACCAACGACGTGACCATCATCGACGTCTCGTCGAAGAAGGCCGTGCAGTCGGTTCCCGTCGGCCGTCTGCCGTGGGGCATCGCCGTGGTCCCCTGAGCCGCCGGTGCGCGCGACCCATCCGCCGTGCGTCCGCCTGTGTGCCCTCGCGCTCGTGGTGGCCATCCTCGCTTGCCCGGGCGTTGTCCGGGCGCAGGCGACGCTGCGCATCGGCGTGTTGAAATTCGGCACGGTGAGCTGGGTCATGGATGTCATCGCGCACCACGGTCTCGACAAGGCGAACGGCATCCGCATCGACGCGCTGCCGCTCGCGAGCACTCCGGCGACGCTGGTGGCGCTGCAGGCGGGGCGGGTCGACTGCGTGGTGACCGATTGGCTGTGGGTCTCGCGCCAACGCGCGGTCGGGGCGGATTGGACGTTCTTTCCCTTCTCCACCGCGCTCGGCGCGGTGGTCGCGGCGCGCGGGGTGTCGATTCACGGCATCGGCGACCTGCGCGGCCGGCGGCTCGGCATCGCCGGCAGCCCCCTCGACAAGAGCTGGGTCATCCTGCAGGCGCTCGCGCAGGAGCGGCACGTCGATCTCGCGCGCGACGCGCAGCTCTCCTTCGGGGCTCCGCCGCTCCTCGATCAGGAGCTGCGGGCCGGCCGCCTCGATGCCGTGCTCACCTACTGGAACTTCGCCGCCCGGCTGACGAGCCGCGGGTTGCCGGCGGTGCTCTCGATGAGCGATGCCCTGCGGCAGCTCGGCTTCAGGACCGGCATTCCGTTCGTGGGCTACGTGGTATCGGAGCATTGGGCACGAACGCATGCGCGTGCCTTGACTGCGTTCGTGCGCGCCACGCGTCAAGCGGATGCGATCCTCGCAAGCTCGGATGCGGAGTGGAACTGGCTCGCGCCCGAGACGGACGCGCGCGATCCCGCCGAGCTCGAAGCGCTCCGTGATGCGTTCCGCGCCGGCATTCCGGCCCGTTGGGGCGATGATGAGCGGCGCGAGGCGCGAGCGCTTTATGCACTTTTTGCCAAGGTCGGCGGATCGACTCTGGTCGGTTCCAGCGCGGCCCTGCAGCCCGGTACGTTTCTCGAGACGGTCCGCTACTGAATGAGCGCGACCATGCCGACACCGCGCGCATCCTCATGGCTCGTGAGCGCCTCGCTCGCGCAGCGCTTGGGCTCGATCGCGCTTTTCGTCGCCGCCTGGCAGGTCAGCGCCGACGCCATTCACAGCCGGCTGCTGCCCTCGGCGAGCGCGGTGCTGCTCGCCCTGGTTCACGAGTGCGTGGCCGGACCGCTGCTGTTTCATCTCGGCATCACTCTGGCACGCGTGGCCGCCGCGTTCCTCATCGCGATGGTGGTCGGCACGGCGATCGGCATCATGATGGGCCGCTCGCGGACCATCGATGCTCTTTTCGACAGCTGGCTCGTGCTGCTGCTCAATCTGCCGGCGCTCGTCATCATCGTTCTCGCCTATGTCTGGTTCGGGCTCACCGAGGCGGCGGCGATCGGCGCCGTGGCGGTGAACAAGATCCCGAACACCGCCGTGACCTTGCGCGAAGGCGCCCGCGCGCTCGACCGGAACTATTCGCAGATGGCGGCGAGCTTTCACGTGAGCCGCTGGCGGACGCTGCGGCACGTGATCCTGCCGCAGCTGTATCCTTACATTTTCGCGGCCGCCCGCTCGGGTCTGGCGCTCGTATGGAAGATCGTGCTGATCGTCGAGCTGCTCGGCATGAGCAACGGTGTCGGCTTCGAGATCCAGCTCTATTTCCAGCAATTCGACGTGACCGATATCCTCGCCTACACCTTCGCGTTCGTGGCGGTCATTCAGCTCATCGAATGGGCGCTCCTTCAGCCGCTCGAGCGGCGCGCCGCGCGGTGGCGCCAATGACGCCGGCCCTGAGCGCGCAGATCCGGGAAAAGCGCTATCCGCGCGCGCGCGGAGGGAGCTCCCACCTGGCGCTCGCCGGACTCTCGCTGCAGATCGCGGCAGGCGAGTTCGTCGCTCTCGTCGGCCCCTCCGGTTGCGGCAAGACGACGTTTCTCAACATCGTGGCGGGGCTCGATACCGACTTTACCGGCGAGATGCAGCTCGCTGCGGGCGCCGGCGGCCGACCGGCGCGGATCGGTTATGTGTTCCAGGAGCCGCGCCTCCTGCCCTGGCGAACCGTGTACGAGAACATCGCGCTCGTGCTGCCGGCCGAGGGCTGCGCGGCCATCATCGATCCCCTGCTGCAGGCGGTGGGCCTGGCCGAAGCCCGGGACCTCTACCCACCGCAGCTCTCGGTGGGGATGAGTCGACGCGTGGCCATCGCGCGCGCGTTTGCGATCGAACCGGACCTGTTGCTCATGGACGAGCCCTTCGTCTCGCTCGATCACGACACCGTGGAGCAGTTGCGCGAGCTGCTGCTGAAGCTCTGGCACGCGCGGCCCACGACGGTGCTGTTCGTCACCCACGACATGCGCGAGGCGCTGATGCTGGCCGACCGGCTGGTGCTGCTGTCCGCCACACCGGGTCACGTGGTCGAAGATCTTCCGGTGAGCCTGGCGCGCAATCGTCGTCGCAGCGGCCTCGAGATCGAGGCGCTGCGCGATGAGATTCTGCGCCGACACCGGGAGCTGATCGGCGGTGGCGCCGAGGTCGCGACTCCGCTCGAGTGAAGGCTCAGCCTCCGTATGGCATATTGAACCGATGTTGGACCCCAAAGCACAGACGCCGGATCCGAGGGCGACGGGTGCGCCGGAGCGCGGCACACGGCCGCTCGCCGTGCAGGGTCTCAGCCACGCTTTCGGCGAGCGGCAGGCGCTGCGCGAGGTGTCCTTCGGGCTCGAGCGCGGTGATCGCACCCTGCTGCTCGGCTTGAATGGCGCGGGCAAGACGACGCTCTTTTCCCTGATCACCCGCCTGTACAACCATCGCAGCGGCTCGATCCGGATCTTCGGCTGGGAGATCAAGCAGAAGCCCTCGGAAGCGCTCGCCCGGCTCGGCGTGGTCTTCCAGCTGCCGACGCTCGATCTCGACCTGTCGGTGGCGCAGAACCTCTTCTATCACGCCGCCCTCCATGGGCTGCGACGGCGCGAGGCCGCGATCCGCATCCGCCACGAGATCGAGCGTGTGGGTCTCGCCGATCGGATGGGCGAGCATGCGCGCACCTTGAGTGGTGGCCAGCGGCGCCGGGTCGAGATCGCCCGCGCCCTGATTCATCAGCCGAAGCTGCTGCTGCTCGATGAGCCCACGGTGGGGCTGGATGTCGCGAGCCGCCAGTTCATGCTCGATCACGTGCGCAGGCTGTGCCGCGAGGACGGGCTCGCCGCGCTGTGGGCCACCCATCTGATCGACGAGGTCGATTCCGAGGCGCGCGTGATCGTGCTGCACCGGGGCCGCATCCTCGCCGAAGGGCCGGTACCGGAGGTGATCCGGGGCGCCAACGCCTCCTCGATGCGCGAAGCGTTCGACAAGCTGACCGGCGAGCGGGCCGAATGAAGCCCGTACATTACTACCGCTGCCTGCGGGGCATCGTCTGGCGCGAGGCGTTGCGCTTTCTCAATCAGCGCGGTCGCTTTCTCGCGGCGCTGGTACGGCCGCTGGTCTGGCTGCTCATTTTCGCCACCGGATTCCGCTTCGTGCTCGGGGTGTCGATCATTCCGCCTTACCAGACCTACATCCCCTACGAGGAGTACATCGCTCCGGGCCTGCTCGGCATGATTCTCATGTTCCAGGGCATGCAGAGCTCGCTCTCGATGGTGTGGGACCGGGAGACGGGCAGCATGCGCACGCTGCTGGTGAGCCCGCTGCCGCGCTGGTATCTCCTGCTCTCGAAGCTGGTCGCGGCGGTCATCGTCTCCGTGCTGCAGGCCTACGTCTTCCTGGCGATCGCGTATTTCTGGGGAATCCAACCACCACGTCTCGGGTACCTGAGCGTACTGCCGGCCCTGATTCTCGCGGGCATGATGCTGAGCGCGCTCGGACTCTTTCTCTCGTCGGTGATCCGACAGCTCGAGAATTTCGCCGGGGTCATGAATTTCGTCATCTTCCCCATGTTCTTCGCTTCGTCCGCGCTCTACCCCCTCTGGACGGTGCAGCAGGCGAACGAGACGCTCTACAAGATCTGCATGCTCAATCCATTCACGCACGCGGTCGAGCTGATCCGCTTCGCGCTCTACGAGCAATTCAATCTCGAGGCATTCGCCGTCGTCGCCGGGTGCGTGATCGTCTTCATGGTCCTCGCGATCCTGGGCTACGATCCCGGACGCGGGCTCATCGCCCGCCGGGCAGGCGCCGAATGAGGCGGCTGCCGCCGCTCACGCGCGAGCACCCGTGAGCGGCGCAGGCGCGCGCGCTCAGAACTTGAAGACACCCTGCAGGGCAATCTCGGTTTGACTGTCGCTATAGCTCGCCACCGGGGTGAGCGATTTGAGGAAGGTGGGCTCGCTCGAGGTGTCGTAGCGTCCCTCGAGCCGCAGCTCGAAGCTAGCCACCGGATCGTAGCCGAAGGTCACCGTAGCTTCCTTCAGGCTCTGTGCGGCGCCGGTCACGACCGTGGTGCCATCCTTGTCATCGAGGTACTCGCCCCGCAGGGACACCCGCCATTCGCTGCTCAGCTGGTAATTCACGTAGCCGGCGACGCCGTCCCAATCCCCGCCGGTGAGCGACGACGGCGTTGCGCCCGTCGCTTCCTGCTTGCCCCAGTCGTAGCTCACCACGAAGGAGAGCGCCGAGGTCGCGTTGAAGGTCGCGACGGTATCGATGAACGTGCGCTGCGCTCCGTACACCGGGTCCTTGCCGGCGTAAAGCTGCGCCGTCAACGAGAAGTATTTGTTGGGATTGAAGGCGATCCCGAGCTCGCCGGTCTTCGAGCCGTAATCGACCTTGGTGTAATTCCAACCGTTGTTGACACCGACGATGACGCTCAGCGTGCCGCTAACCGCGTAGGTTGCCCGCACTCCGGTATGGGTCATGGGCTCGCCGTAGAAAAGGAGCGAGCGCGAGAAGTTCGTGTTCCCCGTCGGTGCGATGACCTCGGCACCCGCCAGGGTGGTGAACTTGCCCGCCTGAACGGTGAGCGGACCCGCGGCGTACTGCACGAATCCCTGCAGGATGTCGAAGGCGCCGTCGCTGGCGCCGGCGCTCTCGGCGGCATTGACGATCTTCGCGTCCTCGCCGGCGATTACATCGACCACGGCGCCAAAGCCCGACTTCGGTTGATAGGCGAGCTGCAGTGCGGCCTGGTCCAGCTGGAACGTGTCGTGCGACGTATCGAACTGGTGATACGTGTTGTAGCCCGAGGAGTCGTAGTACGAGGCCGCCACGTAGCCCGACTCGGTGATGCCGGAGTTGGCGAGGATCTGGGAGAGGGTCGGGGCCGGGGCGTCGGCCGCCAGTACGCCGGCCGGCGCGGCCGCGGCGGCTGTGAGCAGCACGGCAATGTGCGACAAAGGCTTCTGCATGAGGGCTTTCTCTTGACCGAAAAATGTCGGTGGGCGCACCGCTCAAGCATCCGCCATGCCATGTAATTTATTCGTTAGGATTCAGCGCCTTAAGTCATTGCTGCGTGCATCAGCACCGATCCGCGTGCACCGCTGCGGTGCGTCGGTGGCCCGGACCATCCCAATCGGGTGCGCGCCCTCCGCCGGCGTTGGGACGAGCCCTCCCGCATGCGCGCGGGTAGCCCATGTCATACTTCCAAGTTGCGTCAGCACCGTCCGACATTCTTTTCAGATACGAACAATGAGCTACGCTGCCAGAATCCCTTCGAAATTCATCCGAGCAGAGCAGTCCGACTGTCGGCCAATGGCGACAGGTGGTTGGGTGGGTGCCCAACCGGCGGGCGCGGCGTAGGCGGATCGTTTGAGTCGAAGAACCCGGGGAGCCTTGGTGTTCTCGTTCCATCGCACGCAGCTGGCCACCGTCCTGGCGCTTCTGTTGCTGACTTCCGCAGCCGGTCGGACGGCGAGTACGCCTCAGCGGCCGACGCCGCCGGCCTTCACGTTCGCGACGGTGGAGCGCCTCGCCCAGCAGCGTGCCGCGCGCCCTTATCACATTCGCTCGACGCCCTTGCCGCGGGAGCTGGCGACGCTCAGCTACGATCAGTACAGCCAGATTCAATTCCGGCCGTCCGCCGCGCTGTGGCACGGCCAGTCGATGTTCGAAGTGCAGTTCTTCCATCGGGGATTCAATTTCGACCGGCGGGTCAACGTCTACGACGTTTTGCCCTCCGGCGTGCGGCCGGTCGCCTACAGTCCCTCGCTGTTCCAGTTCGGCAAGGACGTGCCGCGGGTGAACCTTTCGCCCACCCTCGGGTTTGCGGGCTTGAGCGTGCGGTATCCCTTGAACACGCCCGGCTACAAGGATGAGGTGATCGCCTTTCTCGGAGCCTCCTATTTCCGGGCACTCGGCCGCGATCAGGGGTACGGTGTCTCGGCCCGGGGGCTTGCCATCGATACCGCCACCCCCGCGGGCGAAGAGTTTCCGTACTTCACCGATTTCTGGCTCGTCCGCCCGGAACCGAACCAGCTGACCCTGACGATTTACGCGCTCCTCGATAGTCCGAGCCTCGCCGGCGCCTATGAGTTCGACGTGCATCCGGGCACCATCACGCAGGTACAGGTCACTGCGGAGCTCTATCCCCGCCGCGCCGTGGACAAGCTCGGCGTCGCGCCACTCACGTCCATGTTTCTTTACGGCGACAACGCGGCCCGGCGCCGCTTCGATGACTGGCGGCCACAGGTGCACAACAGCGATGGCCTGATGATGCAGACCGGCACCGGCGAGTGGCTCTGGCGGCCGCTCGACAACCCGGTGAAGCTCCAGGTCAACCGTTTCATGGACGATGATCCCAAAGGCTTCGGTCTCATCCAGCGCGATCGCAATTTTTCCGACTACCAGGATCCGGATTCGCAGTTCGAGCGCCGTCCGAGTTACTGGATCCAGCCGCTCGGGAATTGGGGCAAGGGCGGAGTGGAGCTCGTGGAAATCCCGAGCGACGAAGAAATCCACGAGAATATCGACGCTTACTGGGTGCCGAGCGCCCCGGTCGTGCCGCACGCCCCGATCCACCTTTCCTACCTGCTCTCGGCCTATATGAGCTCCGGCCACCGCTGGCCGCCGGGGGGCGAGGTGGTCGCCACCCGGTTTGGCCCGGTAATGAGGGGCGCGAACCCGGTGTCGGGCATGCGGCTTGTTCTCATTGATTTTACCGGTGGCGACCTCGATTCTTTGCTGCCGACTCAGCCGGTGCGTGCGCAAGTATCGGCAGAGGGCGGCACGGTGAGTCACATCACGGTTCAGCGACTCCCGGAGAACGGCGTCTGGCGCGTGACGATGGAGGTCAAACCCGGTAGCGACCAGCCGGTCGACATGCGATGTTACCTCGAATTGTACGGTGAGGCTTTGACTGAGACGTGGACCTACCAGTTGGCAGCTTCGGGAACCTAGTAGTGGATGCCGGTAAATTGCGGCGTGCGGCGCGCTGGCGCCGGGCGCTCTTCTTCGCCTTGACGCTGCTCACCGCTGCGGCGGCCACGGCGATGATGCGCGACATCCTCGCTGCCAACGGCTTGACCGTTCTCGAGAAGATCGGACTCGTGCTCTTTTACGTCCTTTTCGTCTGGATCACGGGCGCATTCTGGACGGCCCTGGCGGGATTCCTGATCCGCCTGCGCGGTGGCGATCCGCTGTCGCTGAAGCCCGAGCAGGTCGCCGGCCGGCCCGTCGCCGGGCGCACCGCCATCATCATGCCGATCTACAACGAGGACACCGTTCGGGTCATGGCCGGCCTCGAGGTGATCTGGTCCTCGCTCTCGCGACTTCCGGAGCAGGCGGCGTTCGATCTTTTCATCCTTTCCGACACCCGCAAGCTGGACATTGCGGCGGCGGAGGAGGCCGCGTGGCGCGAGCTCGTCGAGCTGCACCATGCGCGCGGGCGCATCTTCTATCGCCGGCGAGCGGAGAATGTCGGCCGCAAAGCCGGCAACATCGCCGATTTCGTGCGCGCGTGGGGCGGCGCTTACGAATACGCCATCGTGTTGGATGCCGACAGCGTGATGTCGGGCGGGGCGTTGGTCTCGCTCGCGCGGCTGATGGACGCGAATCCGCAGGCCGGCATCATCCAGGCGCTGCCGCTGCCGGCTGGCCGTGAGACCCTGTTCGCCCGGCTCATTCAATTCGCGGCGCGCCTCTCGAGCCCCATGCTCGCGAGCGGGCTCGCCTGGTGGCAGCTCGCCGACGGCAACTACTGGGGACACAATGCCATCCTGCGGCTGAAGCCGTTCGCCGCTCATTGCGATCTGCCGCGCCTGCCGGGAGCTCCTCCGCTCGGGGGCGAGATCCTGAGCCACGACTTCGTCGAGGCGGCCTTCATGCGCCGCGCGGGTTTCCAGGTCTGGCTGGTGCCCGAGGACAGCGGCAGCTGGGAAGAGGTTCCCTCCAACATCATCGATTATGCGGCACGCGACCGGCGCTGGGCACAGGGCAACCTGCAGCACCTCGGTCTGCTGCCGATGCGAGGCCTGCACTGGCTCAGCCGGATGCATCTCGTCACCGGCGTGCTCTCTTATGTCAGCTCGCCCCTGTGGCTGCTGGTGCTGCTGCTGAGCTCGACCGTCGTGATCCTGGACGCGGTTCATGGGCATCAGTACTTCACGCCGGGCTCCTACGAGCTCTTCCCGACCTGGCCCAAGTACCGGGACGGAGAGATCGTGGCGCTGCTGTCGATCACCGTGGCGGTGCTCTTGCTGCCGAAGGTCTTCGGCGCCTTGCTCGCGGTCAAGGACTCGAGATTGCGGCGCGGCTTTGGCGGCGCTGCGCGTCTCTTCGCGAGCCTGGGTATCGAGCAGCTCTTCAGCATTCTGCTCGCCCCCGCAATGATGCTGTTTCATACCACGTTCGTCGTGACGACCCTGGCCGGCAAGCCGGTGGCGTGGCACGCGCAGGAGCGCGGCGACCGCGGCATCGGTGTGCTCGAGGCGTTGCTGCGGCACAAGTGGCACCTCGCCACGGGTCTCGCCTGGGGTGCGGTGATTCTCGCCTTCGCGCCGCGCTACATCTGGTGGCTGCTGCCGGTGCTCGCCGGAATGGTGCTCGCGGTGCCGCTTACCGTCATGACGAGTCGCACGGGCGCGGGGCTCTGGCTGCGCAAGCATCGACTGCTGCTGACGCCCGAGGAGACCGATCCGCCGGCGGAGTTGGCGGCGCTGCAGGAGCGTCTCTCCGCGGGCGGCCGCCCCCTGTCGGGATCGTCCAAGAACGGTGCCGGGCAGGGCGCCAACGGTGCCGCCGAGCCGCTTGCATTACCGGAGCGCGCGCCGCTTCCGATGCAGGCGCAGCCGCCGCGCTACCTCACGGCTCGAGACGCGCTGCGCTTCGGGCGATGGAAGAGCGCCAACTCGCCTTTCTGACTTCCAGGCCTGCACCTTCGTGGCGCACTCGCCGGGCGATGTGCACCGAATCGGGACCGCTCGCGCGCCGGTCCGAAGATGGAAGCTGCTCGAGCCGCGGTTCCTGTTGGCATGGGCGTTGCTTGAGCTCATGGCGAGGAGAGCTCGATGAGCACACTTGATTGGGTCCGGATCGCTGCCTGGCCTGCTTCCAACGAGGAGACGGGGTCGTCCACCGTGAAGACTGCCCGGGGTATGACGAGCCGCCTCGATCGCTCGCGAATCGTCGATGCCGCCACGAGACTGATCGCGCGGCGAGGGGACCATCGCGTTCCCTGGCCGGCGATCGCCGTCGAGGCGGGTGGCGAGCCTTTCGGCGCCGCCCCGGAGTGGCTCGAAGACCTGACCGTGCTCATCGATGAATGCTATGCGCGCACCGCGCAGGCGCTCACCGACAGCCTATTGCGCGCTGAGACCGCGCCCGGCACCGCGCTCGACAAGATTGCCGCCTTTCTCGTCGCCGCGCTCGAGGCGCGACGGCAGCATGGGAGCCTCCTTTCCTTCCGGCGCGGTCGCAACCTTCCGGAGTCGCTGCAGCGGCGGCTTCACGAGCGCGACATGATGGTGCGCACACGCCTCAAGCGGCTGCTCGAGCAGGGGAGGCGCGATGGCTCGCTCGCCCGCCGCAATGTGGACAGCGCCTGCGAGCTGATCCTCGCGAGCCTCATGGTGCCGGACGTCGCCGTCAGCGACCCCGAGCAGCTCATATGGGACAGCGAGCTCGTCGAGCTGCTGCTCGCGGCTCTGGCCGAGCCGCACCCGACCGGCCCTGGCGGCGAGGCTCGGCCTCCGGGGTAGTGCGTGTAAACTCGATCTCCTGCCACCTGTTCGTGGCGAGGAGAGACACGTGCTCGAGCATCTCGACCGGCTGCCGCCGGATCCCATCCTCGGCCTCATGGCCGCCTTTCGCGCCGATTCCGACCCGCGCAAGGTAGATCTGGGCGTCGGCGTCTACCGCGACGATGCCGGGGAGACGCCGGTCATGCGGGCGGTGCGGCAGGCCGAGCAGGAACTGCTCGCGCGGCAGACCACCAAGACGTATGTCTCGGCGGTCGGCAACGCCGGATTCAACGCGGCGATGGAGCGTCTCTCGCTGGGAGAGGGGCACACCGCGCTGGTCTCCGGACGCCTGCGCACCATCCAGGCACCCGGCGGGTGCGGCGCGCTGCGCCTCGGTGCCGAGCTCATCCGCGCGGCGGTGCCCGATGCCGTTGTTTACGTCAGTACGCCTACCTGGGCCAATCACGTACCGCTGCTGTCGAACTGCGGGTTGAAGCTCGAGCGATACCCCTACTTCGATCCGGCGACTGGCGGAGTCGCCTTCGATGCGATGCTGGGGGCCCTCGATCGACTGCCGCCGCGTTCGGTGGTGCTACTGCATGCCTCGTGTCATAACCCGACGGGCGCCGACCTCGAGGACGGCCAGTGGCGCGAGCTGCTCGAAGTCGTGCGCCGGCGCTCATTGCTGCCTTTCCTCGACGTCGCCTATCAGGGACTCGGCAGGGGAGTGGCGGAGGATGTCTACGCGCCGCGGCTCTTCTGCCGCGAGCTGCCGGAAGTCCTGGTGGCGGTTTCCTGCTCGAAGAACTTCGGCCTATATCGCGAGCGGACCGGAGCGCTGCACGTGTTGAGTGCGACGGCGGCTGCCGCCGATGCGAGCCTCAGTCAGCTGATGCGGATCGCGCGCGGCCTCTATTCCATGCCGCCGGACCATGGCGCGGCCATCGTGCACGGCATCCTCACGGAGGAGCGTCTGCGCAAATCCTGGGAGCTAGAGCTCGATGCGATGCGCTCGCGGATCCTCGAGCTACGCGCCGCGGCGGTGCAGCGTCTCGGGGCGACGTGCCCGCGCAAGGACTTCGGTTACATCGTGCGCCAGCGCGGTATGTTTTCCTACCTTGGCATCGAGCCGCAGGCGGTGCGGGAATTGCGCGAGCGGCATCACGTCTACATGCTCGATGACAGCCGCATCAACATCGCGGGACTGCGACTGGAGAACATCGGCTATTTCGCCGAAGCCGTCGGCAAGGTTCTGGCTACAACTCGATGAGGCCGTCGGAAAGCTCACTGACCTCGCCGGGGTCCGGCGGGTAGTGCTCGGCCATGGCGGCGCCACAGGCGCCGATCGCATCGACGAAACCGTCGGTCACGCGGCCGCGGCGCACCTGCGCGACGAACGTCTCGATGATGTTCTTCCAGTGGGCTTCGCCGAGCTTCTCGTGTATCCCCTTGTCCGCCACGATCTCGACGTAACGCTCGGCCAGCGAGACGAAGAAGAGGACCCCGGAGTGATGCTGCGTGAGCTGCACGCCCTGGATGTAGAACTGCGCCTTGGCGAAGCGGCTGGCGCGCGCGTGCTTGACACGCGTGGGAACGAGCTTGAGGTGCAGGCCCGGGAACGAGAGGAGCAGCAACGTCAGCAGGATGAAGAGGAGCAGCTGCAGGTGGTACAGCTCCACCCAGCGAAGCGACAGCCCGGCGAGCTGGCAGGCGCCCGGAAACAACAGCGCGAGTATCGCCGACCAGAGAAGGGGCAGGAGCACGTAGTGGTCGCTCGCGCGCGCAACCACGGCCACGAACTCGCCGCTCGTGTTCGCCTCCGCCGCGTGGATCGCCGCGGTGATGCGCGCCTTGTCGTCCGCGGAGAAACGGATCATGTCTCACCACCCTCCCGAGGCGCCGCCGCCCCCGAAGGATCCACCGCCGCCGGAGAACCCGCCCCCGACACCTCCGCCGCCGAAACCCCCGCCGCCGAAACCCCCGCCGCGTCCGGAGCTCAGCATGCCGAGTGCAAGCCAGCCGAGCCAACCGCCGCCGTAGCCCCCGTAGCCTGGTCCTCGCCCGAGCATCGCCCGCAACAACGGCGAGAGGACGAAGAGCAGGATGAGGAACATGAGGAATCCGGTCCCACCGCGCTCGCGGACCTGCTGCTGCTCGGCGGCAAGCTGGTGACCGCCCAGCACCGAGAGGATGGCGTCGGCGCCTGCGGTGATGCCGCCCGCGTAGTCGCCCTTGCGGAAGCGCGGGGTGATCACGTTGTGGATGATCAGGAAGCTCTGTGCATCGGTGAGCGTGCCTTCCAGGCCGTAGCCCACCTCGATGCGCACCTGCCTCTCGCCGGTGTCCACGATGAGCAGCACGCCGTTGTTCTTGCCCTTCTGACCGATGCCCCAGTGGCGTCCGAGCTGATAGCCGTACTCATCGATGGGGTAGCCGTTGAGCGTCGGCAGGGTCACCACCACGACCTGCGTTCCGTTCGCCTGCGCGTAGCCGGCGAGCCGCTGCGTGAGTTGCTGGAAAACATCCGCCGGCAGCAGGTGCGCCTCGTCCACGACGGGGCCGGTGAGCGTCGGGAAGGGGGGCATTCCCGCATCGAGCGCGTTCTGCGCCCAGGACGCGGGGAGCGCCGTCAGCAGGAGGAGCGAGGCCAGGAGCCAGCTCCGGACTCGAGCCATGATGGCGCTCGGTTTGCCGCTCATTTCGAACATCTGCGCGTCCCGGGAGGTACCCCGGCCGGAGTCCCCGTCCGGCGAGCCCCCTAGAACTTCACCTGCGGAGCCTGCTGGGCCTGCTCCGATATCGTGAAGTTCTGGATGGGCTGATAGCTGCTGTAGAAAACCGAGTGGTACCAGCGGCCCGGAATGGTGGTGAGGTCGGTGTCGTACTGCTGCACCGCCAGAATGTAGTCGCGGCGCGCGACGGCGATTCGGTTCTCCGTGCCCTCCAGCTGTGCCTGCAGGGCGAGGAAATTCTGGTCGGCCTTCAGGTTAGGGTAATTCTCCGTCACGACCATGAGGCGCGACAGCGCGCCACCGAGGGTGGCCTGATTGCGCTCGAACGCCTGAAATGCCGCCGGGTTGGTCAGAATATCCGATGGAATACGGGTCTGTGTGACCTTGGCGCGCGCCTCGGTGACCGCTTCGAGTACGTCGGCTTCGTGGGCGGCGTATCCCTTGACCGTGGCGACCAGATTCGGAATCAGGTCGGTACGGCGTTGATACTCGTTCAGCACCTGGCTCCAGGCAGCGTCGACCTGTTGCTTCTCGCTCGGGATGTTGTTGATGCCACAGCCGCTCACAAGGAGCAGCACGCCGGCCATGGCGACCCATTCGGCGCGCTTCAGATGACGACGGATGCCGGACATGCCTACCTCGCAATCGATTCCACCGCAGCAGGCGCATCATAGCACCGCTCCGGGCTGCCGGTCGGCGGTGCTCCGGGCGGGGGGAGGGAAATTGCCGGGCCGGAGCGGTAGGATTCACGACATGGGCAGGAGAACAAGGGGCCGCCCGCCTCACGACGATGTCCTGACGCCCGCCGAATGGCGGATCGCGCACGCGGTTCAACATGGAATGAGCGACCGCGAGATCGCCGAGCGCAGAGGCATCAGCCGTGATGGAGTCAAATTCCACGTCGACAACGTACGGGCGAAACTCGAGCTGCGAGACCGCCAGGCGCTGCGCGAGTGGTTTCAGCCGCCGAAGCACGGCGCTCTTGCCCGACAGGAGAGAAATACCATGAATCAACTCGAGCTCGGACCGATCGGCCAGATCTCCCGATCGGTCGGCGACATCGAGCGGGCGCAGCATTGGTACGCTCAGGCGCTCGGCCTGCGGCATCTCTTTACCTTCGGGAAGCTGGCCTTTTTCGATTGCGGAGGCACCCGGCTGCTGCTGACTCAGGAAGCGGCGCCATCGGCTGTCGAGTCGATACTCTACTTCCGCGTCGATGACATCGCGCAGGCGCACCAGACCTTGAAGGACAAGGGAGTCGAATTCATCAATGCGCCACACCTCATCCATCGGCATGCCGACGGCACCGAGGAGTGGATGGCGTTCTTCAAGGATCCCGAAGGACGCCCGCTGGCCATCATGTCGCGGGTCGCGCGGTAGCCATCGAGGCGGTGAGCGGTTCCATCAGTGCATGCGCCGCGGAATCCGTCGTGCCTCGCGCACGACACTGAGGATTGCATCGATGACCAGGTCAGGCTCTTCAGCTTGCACGTAGTGGCCTGCATGGGTCGCGACCACGTGCCTGCCCAACGGCGACAAAGCGAGCAGGTCTTTCTGCAGGCCGGTCCAGGCCACGCCAATCCGCTCCCACGTCGATAGCGGGATGCCTGGCGGGCCGAGCGCGTGGGGGCTCTGGCTGACGACAACCAGCGGCTTGACGCCAATCGTCACGATGCCACGGGCCTGATCGGCACAGGCCTGGAAGTCAATA
>Ga0335078_10000593_pt1 | contig 55619 bp, 47 predicted proteins | sample Lox_Sample_32_FD_206711 | JGI IMG/M metagenome (GOLD analysis project Ga0335078, IMG submission 206711) | Soil microbial communities from Loxahatchee National Wildlife Refuge, Florida, United States - Lox_Sample_3.2 | ecosystem: Environmental > Terrestrial > Soil > Wetlands | place: USA... | reverse complement strand
GCTTCGAGAGTACGCCTTGACGGCGCCCTTCCGATCATTCGGGCAGCCGGGCCCTCATGCGATACCGCCAGAAAATCAGCGCCAGGCCCGAACCAGCCAGCACCATCGTCCCCGGCTCGGGAGTCGGAGGCCCTTTGGGGCCGCCGCAATTCTTGTCGATCGTTCCGTTTTTCTTGACACAAACAACGATGCGACCGGCGGAAATCGGCGCCGGAAAGCTGAATCCGCCCTGTCTGCCTTCCACAAGAGGCTGGCCAACCGGCAAGTCCAACCCAGCCGACTGTCGAATCGGAAGCGGCGGTCCGAGCGGCTCGAGCGCCACCGGCTGGTCCAGCACATCCTGATCCGGCTCCTCGTCTGAGAGGTCGGGCTTGGCGGCCTCGGAGATCTGATTCCCGCACTTGGCGCGCGCCGCGATTTTCCCGTCGGTCAGGAGGAGTTCGCCGGCCGGGAGACGGATCTTCTTACGCGTCCAGAACACAGTGTCGCGGATACGATAGGAAACGTAAACCTCGCGCGCCTCCCGCAGGCGCTCGAGGCGGGCGCGCTGGAAATCAAACTGCGCAAAGTGCCGCGCCACCGCGCGATCCCGCGCTACGGCATCTCGCAAGGCGCCCGGATTTCTCACCCCACCCGGGACGACCGAGTAGGGATAAACCCCGGGAATCCGCGCCACGTATCTCGGATGCTGGGTGGCGTGCGGAGGAGTAAATCCCAACTCTTCATTGAGGTAGCCGCGCAGGGCAAACAAATCCGAGGCGAACAGCCCCGAGGTCCCATGCGAACCCCGGCGCGGTGCGGAGAGCAGACGCACGAAGTTCAGGGCGCAAACGGCGCCGAGCACGGTTATAAGGGCTGCGGTCGCGATGATACGCCGGGTCCGGAGATGGCGCCGGTACCAGGTTCGTCTCCGGCGCGGCGCGCGACGGATGGCACGGTCTTTCAAAAAGTGCTCCTGCACGGGTGGCTTGATGGCAGGCGAACGCACGTACCCTCAAAAACACACGGGCACCCACGCTCGGCCACAGAACCAGTCGCGATCTCAGCGAATTGACGAAGTGGAACGCATGATCCTACTACAATTAGGGCCACAATTTCACCGAAAACCACGGGAGAAAATCCACAGCCCCTTGCCAAACCCGGACCGAGGGCTGAGACCGATCTTCCTCATGACGCGGCACTTGGCTGGGGAATCTGTGGCCTATTTTAGGGCGAGGACCAGGGCCCATCTATGGCCCGAATCGGTAGGTTCCAGAAACCCAATAGCCGATTCCCGGGCAATTGGAGTGGCAGCACATGTCCGGGTTGCACCGTAGATAAGATAGCGGGGCTTCGGCCACGAAACTTTTCCGAGCCGTCGACAATCGCCCGCAACCACTCTGGTTTCCTCCGCTTGCGGCATTTTGTACGTACACAAAGATATGTACAGTGTTCCACGTGGAACACAAGGCACACCGGAGGTTAGGAGTCTGCCCATTCCCCCAAGTTTCCCTTCTGCAGCAGATACGCGCCCGGCCCCTGCTGTCCCCGCATCGACCGGCAGAACTCGGAGACGAAGAAGCCGGCCTTCAGGCTTTCGCGGAAGGCCCAGCGTGTGGCCTCCCGCCACTCGTGGGCCAGGCCCATGTCCGCCGCCTCCACGGCCAGGATGTCTCCGGGAATCTCGATGCTGACGCGCTCCCGCCCGAGCGCCTCGCCCAGATCGGAGCGAACCGGCTGCCCTTTGCCATCGAAGCGCACCAAGGGAGCCAGCAGGCGCAGAGCATCGAGGATTTCGGCGCGGCCGCCGGTTCCCTCCCTTCCCAGATTTTTTCCGGCGATGCGGTCGCGGACCCGCCTCGAACTCAGCAGCCAGCGCACCCAGAGGCGGTCCGTGCCGTTGCGATGGAGCATGCTGGAAGTTTCGGGTCCATAGAAATCTACCTTGTAGGTCTCCGAGAGGACGCCGAGCTTGGCGAAATTGAAGTGCGCGTTGCGGCTCTGCAAGGGATCGAAGGTCCACGTCATCTCGTGAATGCCCATGGCCAGCGCGCGTTCCCGCTGCGCGTGCTTGAGCTTCGCTCCCAGATCGAGATGCCGGTAGGCATCGAGCACGGCGAGCATGTGCGAATGAATCGTGGTCTGACCATGTTCGCGGCCGAGGAACCCGAAGGCGAAACCGACCATTTTTTCTCTTGCCGCTTTCTCCTTCTCGGTTCGGCAGGGTTTCCCAGCGCCGGGTTTCTCTTCGAAGGCGCCGACAAAAATGTTGCCGGCTGCCCTCAGGGCGATGGCGATGGTCAGCGGAATGGCGTCTTCCTCCGCCATTCCCCAAACTTCTTTTTCGACGGCAATCAGCTGATTGAGTTCGTCGATCGTGCGCAGGTCGCGGATGGAAATCGGTGGGGCGGACGGAGTCATTGCGGGCCTTCTTACAGTACCCGCCGCGTTCTTGTCAACTTTGAGAGGAAGGTTTTCCTTGCGTGCTACGCGCGCTCAGGGGTCGCGTTTGGAACCAGTCCTGCAGCTAGCGGCGCAGTTCGTCGACTACGGTGCCGTCGCGGGCCACCAGTTGAATGGCCAGCGCGAGCCGGCCGTCGGCGTGGGTCGAACAGCTCAGGCAGGGGTCGTAGGCGCGGATGACGGCTTCGACACGGTTAAGCATTCCTTCTTCGAGGCGATCCGTGTGCACGAAGTGGCGCGCGACCTGGAGGATGCTGCGGTTCATGGCGAGGCCGTTGTGGCCGGTGGCGATGATCAGGTTGGCCCAGCGCATCAGGCCGTTCTCGTCAATCTTGTAGTGGTGGATGAGCGTGCCGCGTGGCGCTTCGGCGACCCCGATTCCTTCGTCGCTGTTGGGGCGGGCCTGGGCGCGCACGTGGGTGGAGAGAATTTCGGGATCGTCCAGCAGCTGCTGCATGCGCTCGATGCAGTAGAGGACTTCGATGAGGCGCGCGTGATGGTAGTGGAACGAACTGAGGACAGCGGTGCGCTGGATCTCGTGGAACTCGGCCATCTCCTGATCGGCGCGCCGGGTGCCGAACCGGTCGGCAATATTGAGGCGCGCCAAGGGGCCAACGCGGTAGATGCCGTCGGGATAGCCCTTCGGCTTGTAATAGGTCGATTTCACGTAGGTCCAGGGCTCGACTTTTTCTCCCAGAAAGTCCTGGTACGTCGCCGGATCAAGGCCGGTGGCGACGACGTTGCCGCTGGCGTCGACGATGCGGAATTTGCCGTCGTAAAAGGTGAGCCCGCCGTCGTCCTTGACGATGCCGAGGAAGAGCGTGGGGAAATTGCCGAAGGAGGTGATTTCCTCGCGGAATTTTTCGCGGAGGCCCTTGAACCATTCGAGCGTGAGCTGCGCAATGGTGAGCATCTCGGGCAGGTCGACAAGAATGGCATCGCGGTTCTGAATGGAGAGCGGTTCACTGACACCGCCCGGCACCACCCAAGCGGGATGAATGCGCTTGCCGCCGAGCCGCTCGATGATCTGCTGGCCGAACTGGCGCAGGCGGATGCCGTTGCGCGCGACCTCCGGATATTCGGAGGCGACACCGAAGAGATGGCGGCGCGCCGGGTCAGCATCGAAGCCGAAGACGAAGTCGGGAGAAGAGAGGTGGAAGAAGCTGAGGGCGTGAGACTGGAGGACCTGGGCGAGTCCGAAAATACGGCGCAGCTTTTCGGCGGGGCGTGGAATGCGGACAGCGAGCAGCGCGTCGCAGGCCTTGGCCGAGGCGATGAGATGGCTCACTGGGCAGATACCGCAGGTGCGGGCCATAAGGGCGGGCATTTCGGAGAACGGCCGGCCCTCGCAGAATTTTTCGAAGCCACGGAATTGCGTGACGTGGAACTGCGCGTCCTCGACGCGGCCCTTGTCATCGAGGAAGAGCGTGATGCGGGCGTGGCCTTCGATGCGGGTTACCGGGTCGATACGGATGGTCTTGCGGGTTGTTCCTTGCTCTGCCACGGGACTCCTAAATATTGACCCTCAACGGCTGAAGGCGCTTCCAAAACCGGTCTGTCAAGGCAGCGGCGAACCGCTGCGCCATCCAAAAACTGGCCTAGGCCCCGAAGCGCGTCTTCGCGCTCAGGTCCGGACTCCGTCCTTCCAGCAGTTCGGAGACGGCATAAAAAATGGTGTCGGCCGAAGGCGGACAACCCGGGATGAACACGTCAACCGGGACGACTTCATGGATCGGCCGAACTTTCTCCAGCAACCGCGGCACGCCCTGCGTCGGTGTGCCGGGGTTCAGCGTGACGGTTTCCTTGTAGGCGCGGTCGAGACTCATCTGGAGCGGAAACTGGTTTCGCATCGAAGGGACGTTGGCGGTAACGGCGCAATCCCCCAGCGAGACCAGCGTCCGGGTGCGCTGGCGGACGATCTGGATCTTGTGCAGATCATCTTCGGAAGAAACTGAGCCCTCGACGAGCGCGATGTCGACGTCGGGCGGATATTCCTTTTGATCGACGAGCGGCGAATAGACCAAGTCAGCTTTCTCGGCGACCTTCAGCAGGCGTTCGTCGAGATCGAGAAACGACATGTGGCAACCGGAACAGCCATCGAGCCAAACCGTCGCCAGGCGAAGCTTACTCACGAACGCTCCTTATTCGAACCGATGATGTTTCCTCGTGGCCGTCATTCGGTGTCCTCCCGCATCTGGGTCAGGTAGGGCAGGAACTGGCGGCGCTTGAGCATTTCGGCTACCGATTTGCCTTTTTCGAAGAGCGCGCCGGTGGGACAGACATGTACGCACTTGCCGCAGCCGGTACAGGTGTCGGACGATCCCCAGGGCTGAGCGAGATCGGTGATGACCAGCGAGTTGATGCCGCGGCCCATCACGTCCCAGGTATGCGCGCCCTCAATCTCCCCGCAGACGCGGACGCAGCGCGTGCAGAGGATACAGCGGTTGTGATCGATGGAAAAACGATCGTGGGAGGCATCCACCCCCAGATTCGGATAGCGATAGCGAAAGTGGACGTGGGTCAGGCCGAGCTTCTGAGCCAGCGCCTGCAGTTCGCAGTGTCCGTTCGAAACGCAGACCGAGCAGACGTGATTGCGCTCGGTAAACAGCAGTTCGAGGATGTTGCGCCGGTAGCGCTGGAGGCGGTCCGAATTGGTGGTGACCTCCATGCCCTCTTCCACCAGCGTGCAACAGGCGGGCAGAAGGCGGTTCGAACCTTTCACTTCGACCAGACAGAGGCGGCAGGCGCCGACCGACGACAAGCCCTGAAGATCGCAGAGCGTGGGGATAAAGATCTTGTTCTGGCGGGCCACATTGAGGAGCGTCTCATCGTGACGGGCACTGAAATCGCGGTCATCGATCTTGAAGGTCTTGATGGTGGAGGCGCGAATCATTCTGTGCTCTCCTTGCCGGCGGGTGCGACCGGGACGGAAGACTCCGCCTCGAAGGGCTCGAGCCCGGACCCGTTGCCGTCGCCCATCTTGCAAACCCCGGCGGGGCAGCGATGTTCTTCGATGTGCGCTTTGTACTCATCGGCAAAATAGCGCAAGGTGCTGAGCACGGGGTTGGGGGCGGACTGTCCAAGCCCGCAGAGGCTGGTGTTCTTGAGCAGGTCGGAGAGTTCGTCGAGTTGCGCGATGTCGTAGTCGGCGCCATTGAGCTGGGTGATCTTGGTCAGAATCCCGTGCATGTGGTAGGTACCGACGCGGCAGGGGACGCACTTGCCGCACGATTCGCCCATGCAGAAATCCATGAAAAAGCGCGCCACGTCGACCATGCAGGAGGAGTCGTCCATGACGATCATGCCGCCCGAGCCCATGATGGAGCCGGCGCGGGCGAGGCTTTCGTAGTCGACGGGCATGTCAAGGAATTGCTCGGGAAGACAGCCACCGGAGGGTCCGCCGGTTTGCACGGCTTTGAAGCGGCGCCCCTCGGCCATGCCGCCGCCAATTTCAAAGACCATTTCGCGCAGGGTGGTGCCCATGGGCACCTCGACGAGGCCGGTGTTGTTGATGCTGCCGGCGAGCGCGAAGACCTTCGTGCCCTTGCTCTTTTCGGTGCCGATCTGCGCGTACCACTCGCCGCCGTTGCGGATGATGGGAGCGATGCTGGCAAAGGTCTCTACATTGTTAATCAGCGTGGGCTCGCCAAACAGGCCTTCCATGGCGGGATACGGCGGACGGGGACGGGGAATGCCGCGGCGGCCTTCCACCGATGCGAGGAGCGCGGTCTCTTCTCCGCAGACGAAGGCGCCGGCGCCGAGGCGCAGCTCGAGATGAAAACTGAGGCGGCTGCCGCAAATGTTGTTGCCGAGCAGGCCGAGGCGCTCCGCCTGTTTGATGGCCGTACGCAGCCGCTTGACGGCCAGGGGATACTCGGCGCGCACATAAATGTAGCCTTCGGACGCGCCCACCGCGAATGCCGCGATGAGCATGCCTTCCAGCACGCGATGGGGATCGCTTTCGAGGACGCTGCGATCCATGAAGGCACCGGGATCGCCTTCATCCGCGTTGCAGACGATGTATTTTTTTTCGCCGACGGCCTTGGAGACCGTGCTCCACTTGAGACCGGTCGGGTAGCCGGCGCCGCCGCGACCGCGCAAACCGCTGCGCGTGACTTCGGTGATGACCTGCAGAGGACTCATATCGGCCAGCACCTGCATGAGGGCGGTGTAGCCGCCGGCGGCGATGTAGTCCTCGATGCGCTCGGGGTCGATCTCGCCGCAGTTCTCGAGCACGATTTTTTTCTGCTTCTGGAAAAAGGGAACGTCGGTCGGGCAGGTGAGGCGGCTGACGCGTTCGCGATCCAGGCTGGCAACGATTTCGGCGGCGTCGGCGGGGGCAACATGCTGGTAAAGCGTGTGATTGCCGACGGCGACCAGCGGCCCCTCGGCGCACAGGCCCATGCAGCCGACACCTTTGACCTGGCAGCCGGATTCCGCCTGGCCGCCTTGCGCCGGGTCCAGCTCCTTTTCGAGCGCGGCTTTCACACTTTCGCTCTGGCAACTGACGCAGCCAGCGGCCACGCACACCTTGATCGTGTGTTTAAACTTTGCCTGGCGATCGCGCTCGGCATCGGCGATTTGTTCGAGTTCTTCAGGAGACATGCGATTTCCAGTTGGCCAGGCGCTCACGCAATCCTTGAGGCGTAACCTTGCCGGCCACGTCGTTGTCATAGACGACCGCGGGAGCAAGACCGCAGGAGCCAAGGCAGCGAGCCCCCAGCACGGAGACTTTGCCGTCCGGCGTTGTCTGGCCGGGGATGACACCCAGTTCCTGCTTCGCGGCGGCCAGCAGTTGCGGCGCACCCTTGATGTAGCACGCGGTGCCAATACAGATGACGCAGGTGTGCTCGCCAGGCGGCCGGAGCGAGAAGAAGTGATAAAACGTGGCGACGCCATAAGCGCGGCTGAGCGGAACGCGCAGGGAACGGGCCACGAAGCGGAGCGCATCCAGATCGAGATAGCCGAAGACTTCCTGAACGGTGTGCAGAGACTCGATCAGGCCGCGCGGGTTATTCCCCATGCGGCGCATGGTGGCTTCCACTAATTTCCAGCGCTTATCGGTGCTGGGAGCGGCGGGGCGGATGAGATCGGGGGAGACGGGCACACTTCCTCTTTCGTGCGTGCGGCAATTGTCGCACAGGAACAGTCTACGAGGACAGACGGCGCGAGGGATGTGACTCTCCTCACACTGAGGTCCTGAGTCGATCCACGATTGGAGATGACCTTAGGAGGACATCCTCGCAGGGCGTCTCAGTCCGTCAGGATGTGGGGCACAAATTGCGAGTAGTTTCCGGTGATGGGGCTGTCTGATTCGCGGATCCCGATTCCGCACGCTCCCGCATCCGCCACGAGCCAGGAGCCGACCACCGCGGATTTTGAACCGAAGTGCGTCGCGTCCGTCAGGGCCTGATAGACAAACCCACTGCCGGTGTATTGTCCTTCGGTTTCGGTTTGCATGATTCCGCTCTTGTAGATTGCAACGTTGGCGCCTTCCCGTCCCAGTTTCGGCTTTTTCACGTAGTCCAGCATTCCGCGCGGATCGTCGAGATAGGCTGGCAAAAGATACTGGTTACCGGGATACATCTCCCACAAAATCGCCAGCAGCGCCTTGTTGGAGAAGAGCATCTTCCAGATCGGTTCGATCCAAATGGGAACCGGGTAGGCTTGCATGACGTTTTTCCAGAACGTCTCCTTGACCATCATCTCCCAGGGATAAAGTTTGAAGATGGTATCGACGCGTTCTCCTTCCAAGCCGGCAAACTGCTGCTTGCGGATGTCCCAGCCCACCTGGTTCATGAGCAAGCCGCGCGTTTCGATGCCCGCATCCTCGGCGGTCTGGCGGAGGTAACAGACCGTCATGGTATCTTCTTCGAGTTCGCAGTGCGCGAAGAAGACCGGCTGCTTCATATAAGGTTTGATGTCCTTCCACTTCCAGAGGAGCTTATCGTGAATGGAATTGAACTGCAGGGCGCCGCGCGGGAACTTGTCCTTCATCCAGAACCACTGAATGACCGCGGCCTCGATCAGCGCGGTTGGAGTATCGGCGTTGTATTCGAGTAATTTGGGAGGTCCCGAGCCGTTGAAGGCCAAATCCATGCGTCCGTAGAGCGCGGGCGGCTCCGCCGTCCAGGTCTTGCGAATCAGTTCGGTTGCGTCGCCCGGAATACCGAAGTCGCCGTAGCGCGCGTTGTCGATGACGTACTGGCCGGCGGCGAGGCACATGTTCTGGAGCTCATTGGTGGCATCCTCGATGGCCTTGGCTTCGGACCTGGTCAGCTCGTAGTAGGCGGACTCGTTCCAGTAGTCGCGTCCGTCGGGAAGCCGATTATAAGTAAGACCTTGTTTGGTAACAACGGAAAGCCAGTCTGTGCGCGGACTGGTCGCGATGCGTTGTATTAGCTTCCTCCAAAGAATCCGCTGCCGAAGCCGCCCCGGATGATCGCCGTGCCTTCGGGGGAGGAGGCGCGATACGAGGGCAAATCCGGGGCAGGCGAAAAACTTCCGCCGGCGGCGTACTGGCCGGTATAAAAGCCGGTGCCACCATAGTACCAGCGATAATAAGGATAGGGCCCGTAGCTCCCGCGGGCCGGCGGGTCGTCACACTTATCGTCACCCACCACCTGATCGGTAGAGTCAACGCAACGCGCGATCTGTCCCTTGGGCTTATGCTCGCAAGCCGTGCTCAACATGGCGGCGATGGTCAGCAGCGAAAGCGAAATCTTCTTGGTCATCGGGTGATGGCTCTTGAGTTTACGCCGGACGCTGATTTCAGGGAATGTGATTATTTAAGTTCTACTGCAAAGTGCAATAGCAGAAAGCATTTGTGCGATGCCCGCGGCGGGCGTGAGAGGTGGTTCGTTGGCTCTTAGCGGGAGGCAACCGGTTCCTCTACTTCCGCCAGGAACGCCTGCTTACGGGTTTCCAGCCAAGCCATCCATTCGCGGAGGCCGTCGCCGCCGAGGCTCGCAACTTTTACAACCGCCATGCCGGGATGCACGCGGCGGGCGCCGGCGATGGCTTCGTCGGCGTTAAACGGAACGTAGGGAAGCAAGTCGGTTTTGGTAAGGACCAACAGCTCGGACTTAAAGAAGATGGACGGGTACTTCAAGGGCTTGTCTTCGCCTTCGGTGACGCTGAGGAGGACGATCTTTGCGGCTTCGCCGAGATCATAACTGGAGGGGCAGACGAGGTTGCCGACATTCTCGATGATGAGCAGGTCGAGCTGGTCGAGGTCCCAGCCGGCAATGTGCTTTTCGATCATGCGGGCATCGAGGTGGCAGGTGCCGCCGGTGACAATTTGTTTGACTGGATAGCCGTAGCGCTTGAGGCGGTTGGCGTCGTTTTCCGTCTGGAGGTCGCCGGTGAGAACGGCGACGCGAGTGCCGGAGGGAAAGGCGGCGAGGGTTTTTTCGAGCAGCGTGGTCTTGCCGGATCCCGGCGAACTGATCAGATTGACAACCAGGACGCGATGATCGCGAAAGCGCTCGCGCAATTCGGCGGCTACACGGGCATTTTCATTCAGGACTTTTCCTTCCAGCGCGACGCGGTTCATCTTGGTTTGGCCTCCATGGGGACTTCTCCCGGGATTTGCTTCAGGATTTCTTCCGGTGATTGGTCTTCAATTTCCAGATACATGAATTCGAGTTCGTCGCCGCTGATGCGATCGGCGCCGAGGCTGCCGCAGGCAGGACAGAGCAACTCGTAGTTGCGGACGTCAAATTCGCGGTGGCAGTCGCGGCATCGGCTGCGCGGCGGCACGTATTGGACTTCGAGTGTCAACCCGGCGAGCGGCGTGTCGATGGTGAGGGCCTCGAAGGCGAAGTGGAGGGCATCGGGATCGACTCCGGCGAGTTCGCCGATGCGCACGCCGACTTTGACGGCGCGGGAGGCGGGGCGGCGGCGGAGCTCGGCAGCGACTCCGTCGAGGATCGAATTGGCGATGCCCATTTCGTGCATTGGAAGCAGTTCTCAGTTGTCAGCTGTCAGTTCTCAATCAAACCAAAACAACAACTTGCGCTCAGCAGATGCGCGGCAATTGATCGCCTGCCAGCATGTCAACGCAGCGCGAGGTTCCTAGTTCGGTGCGGATGGTGACGATGGGCGACGCGGATTCGACTACCGTGCCAATGATTTGAGCATTGCGGCCCAGCGGATCGTTGCGCATGGCTTTGAGCAGGGCGTCAGCAGAGCCGGGCGCTGCGATCGCGATCAGCTTGCCTTCGTTGGCTACATATAAAGGATCGAGGCCAAGCATCTCGCAGGCGCCGCGGACTTCTTCGCGGATCGGGATCACGCTTTCTTCCAGTCGAATTCCTACCCGCGACTGTTCGGCAATTTCGTTCAGCGTGCTCGAAAGACCACCGCGGGTGGGATCGCGGAAGCAGCGAATTCCGCTGCCGGCGGCTTCGCTGGTCGGAAAGGCGGCGAGCATGGCCGCGACCAAACCGTGCAGGGCGGCGCTGTCGCTTTCGATGGGGCACTCGAATTCGAGTCCTTCGCGCTGCGCAAGAATGGCGATGCCGTGCTCTCCGATGGAGCCGCTGACCAGAACCTGGTCGCCGGGGCGGGCACGATTGGCGGAGAGATCGAGATGGTCGGGAACAAGACCGATACCGGTAGTGTTAATGAAGAGCTGGTCGCCACTTCCCTTCTCGACGACTTTGGTGTCTCCGGTGACGATTTCGACGCCAGCCTTTCGAGCCGCGCAGCGCAGCGACTCGACAACACGGCGCAGCACTTCGATCGGCAGGCCTTCCTCGATGATGAAGGCCACGCTTAGAAAGAGCGGCGTGGCTCCGCCCATAGCCAGATCGTTGACCGTGCCGTGAACTGCCAGCGAGCCGATATCTCCGCCCGGGAAAAAGAGCGGCTTGACTACGAATGAGTCCGTGGTGAAGGCGAGACGAGCGCCTTTTATGTTGACGATCGCCTGATCATCGAGACGCGAAAGGATTGGATTGGCAAAAGCGGGGAGGAACAGGGAGCGTGTCAGCTCGGCACTGAGGCGGCCTCCGCTGCCATGGCCGAGCAGGATCGTTTCCTTTGCCGGGAGCGGGGCCGGGCAGGTGAGTTGGGCGAGCGAGTTAGATTTGCTGCTCATGTTGTTGGTTGTAAGCCTTCGTGCTTCGTCCTTTGTTCTTTGTCCTTAACGCACCTCGGAATCTGCCGTGAATTGGGAGCTGAGAACAGAGGAGTCTTTCTGATGCCGGCGATAGTTGTAATATGCGGCGCAGGCTCCTTCCGACGAGACCATGGGCGCGCCCAAAGGATTCTGCGGCGTGCAGCGCATGCCGAAGGCCGGGCAGGCGGTCGGCTTCTTCAGTCCTTGCAAGACCTGTGCGCTGATGCACTCGGCCGGCTCCGCGACTGTGATGGAGGCCAGGTCGAACAGGCGCGCGGCGTCGTAGTCGCCGTATTCTTCTCGCACGCGAAGACCGCTGGCGGGAATCGAACCGATGCCGCGCCACTTCTGTTCGGTGATCTCGAAGACTTCCTCCACAATTCTTTGTGCCGGCAGGTTGCCCCGATAGTTCACGGAGCGGACATATTGGTTCTCGGCGCGGGCTTCGCCTTTTTCGAGCTGACGGAGGAGCATGAGGACGGCTTCGAGAATATCGACGGGCTCGAAGCCGCCAACCACGATCGGGATGCGGAACTCGGCGACGAGTCTTTCGTACTCTTCGTAGCCCATCACGGTGCACACGTGGCCCGGTGCAATGAAGGCGTTGACCCGGCAGTCGGGCGCCGTCATGAGCGCGCGAATCGCCGGGGGCACGAGCACGTGCGAGACCAGCGCCGAGAAGTTGCCGATTTTTTCCTTCTTCGCCTGCCAGATCGCCATCGCGTTGGCAGGCGCCGTGGTTTCGAAGCCCACGGCGAGGAAGACGATTTTGCGCCCGGGATTCTGGCGGGCGATCTTCAGCGCTTCGGTTGGGGAGTAGGCAATGCGCACGTCGCCGCCCCGGGCTTTTACCGTAAACAGGTCGGTGGTGGAACCGGGCACGCGCAGCATGTCGCCGTAGGAAACCAGAATCACTTCGGGGCGGGCCGCCAGTTCAAGCGCCTTGTCGATGGTTTCGAGCGGGGTGACGCAGACCGGGCAGCCGGGTCCGTGAACGAGTTCAATCTGGGGCGGCAGGAGTTCGTCGAGGCCGTAGCGCATGATGGTGTGAGTCTGGCCGCCGCAGATTTCCATCAATACCCAGGGGCGGCGGGCCTCGCGCCGGATCGCGGCGAGCAACCGGCGGGCCACGCCGGCATTGCGGTATTCGTCGAGGAATTTCATCGGGGGCGTTCGAACCAATCGCTGCCGATTTTACTGTACGACCGGGTAAACATTGGCTCGGTGATCTTGATCACAAGGGGAAGTGACCGGATGGGGCGGCGCTCAGCATGCCGGGCGGACGCCCCCGCAAAGCGGCGACGGCGGCCGGTTCAGGAGGCCTCGGGCGGGAGTTCGTCCTGCAACGCACCCAGCTCTTCCAGCGCCTGGTAGGTGCGTTGCGCCTCCTGCTCGTCAATCTTCGAAATGGCGAAGCCTACGTGGACCAGCACATAGTCGCCGGCGGCGGCCTCGGGAACGAAGTCCAAGCGCACCTGGCGCACGATGCCGCCGAATTGAACGCGCCCGGTGCGCGCGAAACCCAGGTCATCGTCGCTCAGGATCTTTCCCGGGATGGCCAGACACATGGGATTGCTCCGCAGGCGAAATTCGTCCTGGGAACACTTATCGCGCGCGCATGACACTTCGCGCGGTGATTTCTGTCACCAACGCCTGTGATCCTTATACTAAACCGAAAAGCCGCCCGAAGGCGGCTTTTGCTGAATTCGAGTTCGAATGCCCGGAGCAACGGCAGCTCGCCTTAGAGCTGCGGAGGCGGGGGCGAAGGTGGCGTGTTACTCGGCGGGGCCGTGTTGGGGTTGGTGGTATTCGGGTTGGTCGCGTTCGGACTGGTGGAATCGGGGGTGGTAGCGTTCGGGTTGGTGTTGGGCTGCGTTGAGCTGGGTGGATTGGGGTTCTCCGGCGACGCGTTGGGCGGCGTCGAACTGCCGGGATTGGTCGCGCCCGGAACTGCGTCGGGCGTCGGTGTTGTGTCCGGCGGAGTCGTTGGCGGTGTATTGGGACTTGTGCCCGGAGTGGTCTGCGGCGCCGGCGAGCTGCCTTCCGTCGTCTCTCCCGGAACCGTATTCGGCGGGGCCGGAGCTGTGCTCGGCGGGTTGGAAGCCGGCGGCTGAGTCGTTGTCGGACTTTGTGTTGTCGGACTTTGCGCCGCGGTACTGCCTTGGCCGGGAGCGCTACCTGTCCCGCCCGTCTGGGCGACCGCCCAGATGGCGCAGGAGAGCATTGCCGCCATCAACATGATTCTTGTCTTCATTCTGGATCCTCCGATCTCATTTCTCGATTTTCTGCATCGCTAGACGAAGGGACGATCTCGATGGCCGATCTGATGGCCGGCCATGGCGTTTATTGTGCGGAATCGAGACGGACAATCGATATCGGGAGTGAACCGTAGATTGGATAGAGATTCGTAGTAGCGGGAAAATTGCTCAAGCAATAGTGTTCGAGTTTCTTCTCAGGCCTGCTCCAGGCTACGGAACCACCACCATTTTTCCGGGCGAAGTGCCGTTGGTCGAATATGGCGAGCCGGTGATGACGACCGGCTGGCCGGTATTTTGCTCGGGAATGTATCCCTCAATGCCGTTGGGGCTTCCGATATAGAAGAAGCTTCCGGTGTTATCGAGGAGGGCAAACAAGCCGCCAGAGGCGACGCTGAAGGGCGAACTTATGGTGGATGTCAGGACTCCGTTGCTTGCGATGCTGAAGACCCAAACGCTGTAAGTATCGCCAGGTGTCGTCGCGAAGAGGAGATTGTTAGGCGAGCGGGCAAGGGCGGTTGGTCCCGAGCCGGCGATGGATGTGAATGGCGAGCCGGTGATCGGCGTAAGCGTGCCATAGCTTGGTCCCTGGGTTTGATTGATATTGAAGCCCGAGACGTTGCCGACACTGGTGGGTGGATTGTTGGTAGCGGACGTGTTGGCGACGTAGAGATAGAATCCGGTGTTGTCGACCGCCATGCCGGAGGCGCCCGCCCCCGAGTAATACGGTGGTCCAACCGATGTCAGTTGGCCGGTCGACGTCGAGAAGGTGAAACCGGTCACGGTCCCGACGCCGGAGTTGGTCACGTATACCAGGTCGCCGGAAGGCGGGATCAAAATCTCGCCCGGGCCGCTGTTGGCATAGAAAGGCGAGTTGGCAATCGGAGTGAGCGCGCCGCTCCCAGAGTCGATGGAAAACACGGAGATATTGTCCGTGAAGGTGTTGGTGACGAGCAGGTACTTGCCGGAGGGATCGATAATCAGCCCGCGCGGACCGCTTCCGCCCGTCTGAGTCGGAGTGGTGTTTTGCGACAGGGTTCCGTCTTTGGCGATCGTGAAGAGCGAGATGGTGTTCGCCTGAGAATTCGCCACATACAAGAACTTGTTGAGCAAGGCGATGCCATTGGGTGAAGTTCCGACAACTTCAGGAGTCTGGGCGGCGACGGTAATGGCGCCCGTGAGATCGTCGATTTGCACGAAGAGGACCGAGCCCACACTGGGCAAAGTCACGTAAGCGTCTTGCTTCTGTCCAAAGACCGGGGGTTTCTTGTCCCCACTGCAGGAAAGGAGAAATGCGGCCAGCAGCGCGACTCCCAGGAGGGCAATTCCCGCGATGGAGGATGGCCTGGAATCAAACGGTCGAAGACATTTCTTACCCACCAGCGCGGCGCGTGCCGCCCCGAAAAAGCTCATGTGCAAACCTGCTCCTGCCTGCGAGATCGAATTGGGACGTGGTTGAAGTACTATCGTGCACGAGAAAGCCCGAACTGCGCAACTGGTTCGCGCCTCACTGGCTCTCCAGATTCCTCATGGGTTAGATGCGGGCTCAGGCAGTTTAAACTATGTGATGTAATCAGAGAGCGGGAATCGAAGAGCGAGAAGCGCAAATCGGCATGATCGACATTCACTGCCACATTCTGCCGGAAGTTGACGATGGACCGAAATCGTGGGACATTGCCCTCGAAATGTGCCGCATGGCGGCGGCGGATGGGATTACCCATACCGTGGCCACGCCCCACGCCAACCACCGCTACCTCTACGAGCGCGGGTATCTTCAGGAACTGCTTGACGATCTGCGCGGGCGCCTCAGTCCGGGCCCGGCGCCGGAATTCAGTCTGGGCTGCGATTTCCATCTTTCGTTTGAGAACCTGGAGCGTGTGCTCGAGCAGCCGCATGCCTACACCATTGGCGACACAAACTACCTGCTGATTGAGCTCAGCAATTACAGCATTCCGGCACAGCTCGGTGAGTGCTTCGTACGGCTCGGCGACCGCGGGTTGACACCCATTCTGACGCATCCGGAGCGCAATCCGATTTTGCAACAGACGCCGCAGCGCGTTCTCGAATATGCCGAGCAGGGCTGCCTGATTCAGGTGACGGGCTCATCGCTGACCGGGTTCTGGGGAGAACGGCCGGAGCAGGTGGCCCGCTGGTTGCTCGATCGTTCGGCGGTGCACATCCTGGCCACCGACGCGCATGATACCAAGCGGCGCGTGCCGATCCTGTCCAGCGCACGCGACGCGGCCGCGCGGATTGTGGGCACGGAATATGCCGAGGCGCTGGTTGAGGGCAATCCCGGCGCGATTGTTCGAGGCCAGCCGATTCCGTATAGCCCGCGGCCGGTGCTCGACTAGAGAGCGGTCATTTCCCTCGCGCCGGTTCGAGCGGCGAAAACTCCACGACCCTTACGCTTTCAAACTCGCCCAGGACGCGGGCGGCATGCGTGCTCGAAGTCTGGCTTCGGAGCCACTCCAAGGTTGGATAGGACGCCCGGTAACCGAGGGCAAGGAAGCGGCGATGGTCAAGGCCGGCGCGCTCCGCGAAACGGGCGCCGATGGCTTGCGCTTGTTCATTTAAGGTTCGAGGCATGGGAACGACAGTGGCGCGCACCCGGTAATAGCCCAGAGGCGAGAAGAGTACGCTTTCGCCCAGCGGTCCGGCGGGCATGGGTTGAAAGTCTGCTTCCGGTAGATCGCTGCAGATGATCAAGGGGGAGCCATCGCGGGCGGCGTTTGCGTCGGCAAATTCGAGAGCATACTTCCATGTGTCCCCGTGCGTGAAAGCGGTGGGCGATAAACAGGTCAGGCAGACAGCGCACGCGACGAACGCACTGCAAGCCGCGAGACGGAGACGAGGCGAATCGATCAGGCTGAAGATCCACGCCCAGCCGAAGGAGACTCCGGGAACGGCGACGGTCTCATAACGTGGAATGAAAATGTGCATGGGCGTAGCGACGGAAACGCCGTACAAGATCGCGAGCGGGACCAGAGCCAAGGCCGCAGATACCATCAGTTGACTGAGGTTCTGAGGGTTGGGTTTTGCCAGCTTGCGCATCAGCGCGGCCAGGAGAATGGCTCCGACCAAAACAAAGGCGGCGGGACCGGGGCTCAGGGCTCGCAGGAAGAGTTTGAATGATGGCGGGTCCGCGAAAACGTGCGTGTTGCTGGTCTGGTGCAGATACCAAAGTCTGGGGAGAACGGGAAGCATGAGCAGCGCAAAACAACCAGCCGCCACGACGAAGGGCCGCAACTCGGCGAACAGTGAATGCCGGCGGCCCGCATCGACGAGATAAATGACTACAAAAGCCGCGACAATGCAGCCAAACAAATAATGAAAGAAGAAAATGCCGGCGGAGGCGATGCCGAGCAATGCAGCGTATCGGGTCTTCCCGGTTTTCGAACTGGTTTTCCTCCAGCGCAAGAGACACAGGATTGCAAGGTTGGTGACCAGCAGGGCGAAGGCGTAAGGGCGGACGTCGATGGCGGCGAAGACGATGCGACGGTTGAGTATGAACAGCACGGTTGCCATTCGGGCTACGTCCCAGGCAAATAATTCCCTGGCGGAGCAATAGAAAACGTAGGTCGCTGCGAGCATGGCGAGGAGAGAGGGAATCCTCAAGACCACTTCATGGGTGCCAAAGATCGCATTGGTGGCCCAGAGCACGTAGAAATATGCCGGAAACGAGTTGAGTTCGATGGATCTTGACCAAATCTGGTGGAAGCCTCCGGCAATATTCCAGTAGGAGCCGGTTTCGTCGAGCCAGAGGGGTGCGCGGACGGCGAGCAACCAGACCGATACGGCCCCGAGCAGCGCGAGAGCATACACCGATGGGGCAATCCGCTCCTCGTTCGATCGGAGCCATGACAGAGCGCGGGTGTGCATTATTCTTTTTTCACGCCCATCCGGGCGAGGATTGCCTGGAAGCGCGGATCATTCCTGACGGAGTCGAACGCCGGATCGACTCGCAACCAGTTGGCCTGGATATCTCCGGGAGCGGTTTGCTCCAGCCAGTGAAAAGCGCGGTCCGAGTCTCCCGTAGCCAGGCAAAGGGCCGCGAGCGAGGTGCCTACGCCGTTCGGCTCATTCTGGCTGGCTTCAACCTCGGCGAGGATTTTCTTGGCGGCTGCCATGTCTCCAGAGAGCGCATAGGCTCGCCCCAGGGTAGAGCGGTAGACGGGGACTCCGCTGGACAGGCTGGAGGCGGTTTCGAGTTCTCCGATCGCCTCGGGGAATTGCTTCCGCTCCGTAAACGACCAGCCGAGCACCGCATGCGCGGCCATCAGATTGGGGTTGAGTTGCAGGGCCACGCGCGCTTGCTCGACAGCGTGTTCGTAATCGCGGGCGAAGTAGTAGATGTAGGCGAGTCCAGCATGCACCGACGGCGACAAGGGATCGATCTTCTGCGCAAACTGCATCTGGTTCAACGCCTCATCGGTACGCCCGCGCGCCGCCAGATACAGGGCGAACCACTGGTGGGCGGGGACATAGTTGTCGTCGAGTTCGCGGGCGCGGTCGAATTCGCGCGCGGCCGCGGCCCAGTCGTCGCGCCACATGAATTCGGTATAGCCTAGCGCCGCATGCGCTGCCGCCATGGAATCGTCGATCTCCAGGGCTTTGTTGGCAGCGATTTTGGCCTGCGTCACCGAGTCCATGGTGGGATCAAATCCGTAGAAGGCTTTCAGGTTGTATGAATCGGCCATCCCTGCGTAGGCAGCCGCATAGAAGGAATCCTTGGCTAGTGCCTGCTGGTAGAGTTGGATGCTCTTGTCGAGCCCATCCCGCGACCGAAGATTGAAGTAGTGGCGCGCCTGCAAATAGAGTTCGTGGGCGTCGGGATCGACGGAGTGTGCATTGGCCGGGGCCACGGGCGCGGGCAGCAGGCGCACGTGAATCTGCTCCGCGATATTGGCGGCGACTTCATTTTCCAGCGGAAGCAATTGGACCATTTCCCGTTCGTATGTCTCCGCCCACAGGTGGGTCTGATCGGCGGTGCGCACGAGCTGGGCGGTGATTCGAACTCGGCCTGCTTCGTGACGAACGCTGTTTTCCAGAATGTAATCGGCGCGCAGTTCCTGGCCGATCTCGCGGGCGCTCTTCTTGGTCTGGGCATATTGCATGGCCGAGGTGCGCGCGATCACCTTCAGGCGCTGAGGATTGATGCGAGTCAATTGCGCGATCATCTCCTCGGTCAGACCTTCGACGAGATAGGGCTCGGGCTTGGGGCTAAGATCATCGAAAGGCAGAACCGCCAAAACCATCGCGGGAGTGCCGGGGTTCGGCATCAGCTTTCGCCTGCCCAGAAAAATCGTAACCAGCAGGGCCACGATCACTACGACGGCGAGCGTGATCGGCACTGGGTGACGGGAAAACTGCTCTGGCGGAGCAACGGGCAAGCGGTCATCCGGCGACGGGGCGCCTGGCGAGGGCGTCTCTGGGAGCTCCAGTGCAACCTTGTCTTTGGATTCGTCGAGGGGTGCGATGAACCGATAACCGCGCTTGGGAAGCGTCTCCAGAAAGCGGGGCTGTTCGGCATCGTCGCCCAGGGCGGAGCGAATTTGCCGAATTGCGAAGTTCAATCCGTGTTCAAAATCGACAAAGGTCTCCGAACCCCAGACTTGCTCGGCAACCTCCGAGCGCGAGACGATTTCGCCCGCCCGGTTCACCAGCAATACCAATACTTTTGCAGGCTGGGGTTGAAGCTTGACTAGAATGCCGTCGCGGCGCAGTTCTCCGCTGCGAAGATCTAGTTGGAAGCCGCCGAAGCTGGCAACCTCTTTGGAATTCGACAAAGTGGCCACGACGTCCCCGAGGGCCAGAGAACGCCCAAGTCTTGGCGGGAATTATAGCCGAGGTTCCGGTGGAACCGAGGCCGAATCGGTTCGGAAGACAAATCTCGGCGCAAGAATTTCCAACCCTCCAATCTCGGCGCACGGGCCTCCCTGGAATATGGGATGCTTTCGTAGGTATCGCGTTTTCATCGACTTGGCGCACCTCTGCAGAAACTCATGGAAAACTTACCGGCGGCGAATTGACCCTGCGGGCGGAAACAGGCATTCCTGTGGCTCGGCCACGACGCGCCAAAATTTCACTCGCATGGAGAAAACACAATGAAACGCTGGTTTACCTTCGCATTCGCCGCAATCACCTTCCTGGGATCAGTCACGCCTACATTCGCCAAAGAGGTCAAGAAAGTCACTTTCAATTTGGTGGCACAATCGAAGTTTGTCAGTTGCCTGGGGGTACCGGGAGGAAAGACGCCGACCGGGACGGTGCTCGTCAAGAGAGGCGCGCTTCGCGACACGCTCACCCTGACGCTGGAGAACATCAAGCCGAACCTTGCCTTCGACCTTTTCACAATTCAAAACACGAATCTGCTGGCCGATGGAACAACCGACCCCAACTTCGTAAATTTTGGCTTGGCCTGGTACCAGAGCGACGTGCAGGCGGACTCGAAGGGCGAGGCCAAGGTCACCATCAACACCATTCTGCTCGATCAGATATTCGGCTTCGATCCAGCGGCAAGTCTGTCACCGACGCATACGTTTCATGTGGGATTCTGGTTCAACGACCCGAACGACGCCGCTCCGTGCGGATTCGATGTGACCAAGCCTACGCCATTCAATGGGGAACAGAAGGCTGGGCCGAACGCCATGATCAGCGTGCCCAACGCCATTACCAACGAGGGACCGTTGAACACGGAACAACAGTAGATCGTCTGGAGAGGAGGAAAGCTCCGGGGAGGGAGTTCGCTCCCTCCCGGCCAGGCAACCGGATCTCATTTGTAAAAACTATTGATGAGGAACGCCGGTTTGAACCGGATCCGGCTTGGCTGAGGACTTTGGATCGCCGGCGGCTGCTGCCGAGGTCATCGCGCTCTCGGGATTCAGGAGATGATCGTTGCTCGGACCAAGTCCCAGCTTGATCAGCGCGCGGGAATCCGGAGTGGTCTTCGACTGCCATCCCTGGTCGGCCTGGTAGCGTTGCATGGCCGCTTGCGTGTTGGCATCCCACGCTCCGGACGGCACGCCCTGGAGATAGTGCTCGCGAATCAGCGCTTCCTGAATGGCACGGGCGCGATCGCGATCGATCACCTGCTGGCCGCGCTTTCTTGACCGCAGATTCTTCGCAGTCTTTTTGCCATGCGACGCCGTGGTTTTTTGGCTAGCTGATTTATGGGACGCGCTTTTATCCGTCGCTTTGTGTGCGGTCGAGCGATGCGCCGTACTCTTGCCAGTCGTGCCGCTGCTCGTCTTCGGCTGCACGGTATGAGGCTTTGCCGGGGTGCTCTTGGAAGGAGTGGTGGGAGTAACGGAGGAGTCGGCGAGCGCTATTCCGCTTAGAACCGCTCCGCTGACCAAAACGCCGGACAGCGCATGCCACAGCACGCGCCGCAAGCCTCGAGTTGGAATAGCGTTCCGCATTGCTGCGTGGACGACGCGGCTCGACAAAAACCGCCCCATAAAAAAACCGGCGAGATAGCCTACCTCATCGTCCCCGAAAAGGGAATGGTATGCCAGTCTCGCCGGAGGTCCTGAGTTACGGAAGTGTGCCCGCCAGGAAGATGGTTCCGTCCTGCGGCCGCGATCCGCGCGGGCGCACCAGGAAGACCACATCCTGTCCGCTCTTGAGTGACGATTCGATCTTCGCAAAATCCTCCGGGCTGTTAACCGGAGTCTTGTTGACTTCGAGAATCACGTCGCCGCGATTCAGGCCGAGGTCTTCTGCGAACGAACCCTGTTTCACGTCCTTCACCACCACGCCTTTGCCCGCGGGGATGTTGAAGTGATCGGCCAGATCGGGCGTGACGTTACTGACGGTCATGCCAAACTTGCTGGCTTTCGGCTCTTCCCCGCCCTGGTTTTCGTCTTCTTCACCGAGGCGCGACGCAAACAGCTTGGAGCGGTCGGCGATAGTCACCGAGGTCTCCTGCTTCTTGCCGTTTCGGATAAAGTCGAGCTTGGCCTTGCTGCCGGGCTTGCGGGCGGCAATGTCGGCGACCAGATCGTCGCCGCTTTTCAGGTCTTTGCCGTCGACCGAGGTGATGGTGTCTCCGATCTTCAAACCTGCCTGTTCCGCAGGACTGCCCGAGATCACGTTGGAGACCGTGACGCCGGTGCCGTAGATACGGGCAATCGCCGGATTCGGCTGGGCGGCAAACTCAATGCCGATTGAGCCGCGGGCTACGCGATGTTCCGGCCCGATGAGCTGGTTGTAGACCTGGGCCACAGTGTTCGACGGCATGGCAAATCCAACGCCGGCGTAGGAGCTGGTCTCGGTCAAGATCGCGGTGTTGATACCGATCACTTCGCCCGCCATGTTGACGAGCGGTCCCCCTGAGTTGCCGGGATTGATGGCCGCATCCGTCTGAATGAAGGATTGAAACTGGCGGTTGGGAACGATGTTGCGTCCCTTGGCCGACACAATTCCGGCGGTCACGGTTTCCTGCAATCCGAATGGGCTTCCGATGGCAAGCACCCAGTCGCCGACCTGCATGCCGTCGGAGTTGCCGATTTTAGCGGCAGGCAGTGGATGATCCACATCGATCTTGATTACGGCCAGATCCGTCTCCTGATCCATGCCGATAAGTTTGGCGTCGTGTCCCGGAGCGCCGTCGGGCTCGCTTTCCAGCTTCACTCGAATGCGGTCGGCTTTCTCGACCACGTGCCGGTTGGTGACAATGTATCCCTTGGCGTCAACGATCACGCCCGAGCCGAGCGAACGCTGGCGAATGTTTCCGGCGTCCGGGCCTCCCTGGCCGCCGAAGAACTTATCAAAAAAATCCTGGAACGGGCTGTCGTCGCCGCCCTGGTCGCCCTGGTCGTCATCGGGATTGGGGCGAACCGATGGACCGCCGCGACGGCGGTGGGGATTCTTGATGGTGGACTCGGTATTAATGTTGACGACGCTCGGCTCCAGTTGTTTGGAAATCTGCGAGAACGCGTTCGACAGCTGCTGGGGCGCGGGAACCGTTAACGGAGTGGCATCCGAAGATTTCTGCCCTTCTTTCCCCTTTACGCCGTAGGAAATGACCGTGCCAATCAGAATTCCCAGAGAAAGAGTGAAGAGAATTGTAAGCGTGTAGGCCCAGCGATTAGCCTTGAGACGGGCCCAAAAGGCGCTTTCGCGCGAATCCATTTATTCCTCCTGACGATGACGAACCGACGATGACAAACTGAAAATGACGTAATTGCTTATTATACCTTTGGCCGTGAAGCGGAAGGCGCCGCGGCCTTTTACCCATTAGACGCAGGAAACGGGGCGAGGGTTAAGCGATTGTCGCTAGTTCGCCGGTGGCCGCGGGGGCAGCTTGTCATACGGAGTGTAGCCCTCCCACTCGATGGGGGTGAACGTATCCTTAACAAGAGTTTCCAGCAACTCTTTGAAAATCCCCTCGCCATTGTAGCTGTTTGTCATGATCATCAAACCGGTTCCCGATTTGTCAAAGCAGACGGCATAATTGCGCCAACCTTCGTCGTGCCCTTCTTTAAAGAATGCCTTGCCGTAGCGCGTCCAATAGAGTCCCCACGCCAACCCATAGCTGAGGCGGATCGCCTTATTTTCGTCCGTGGTTTCAGTGGCCAGACTCGGGAATTCGTGCTTCGAGAGAATCTGGACCTGCGGGCTCAGCATCGTCTTGCGAGCCTCTTTCCGAAGCCTCTCCCCACGGATGACAGCTTGAAAGAAGCGGGCAAAATCGCGAGGCGTCGTTTGCATCGAGCCGGCGGCATCGGCGGACTTGCGCCGCTCTGGTCCGAGCGAGCCGCCGTTTTCGTCATAGCCATTGGCGTAGTCGCTCTCAAATTCGGGTTGCCAGATCATACTGCTGCGAGTCATTCCCAACGGTTGAAAGACACGCTCGCGCATCAGTTCTTCAAGGGGTTTCTGGGTAATGGTCTCGACGACGAATTGCAGCAAGTCGATTCCTTCGCCCGAGTAGGCGAATCTTGAACCCGGCTCGAAATTAATATTCAGTTTGCGATCGGGGTTGAGACTTCGCCAGTTGGGAAAGCCGCTGGTGTGGCTCAGCAGCATTCTCGCGGTAATCCGTTCGTATCGCGGATCGCTCGCCAGGTCGTGGTACCTGGGATATGCAGGCAGGGGTTTCGGAAGGTACCGGTAGACCGGTTGGTCGAGATCCAGGATTTTCTCAGCGACGAGCTGCATGACCATGTAGCCGAAGGCGACTTTGCTGAAAGACGCCGCGGTCATGACAGAGTCGGCCGTCAAGGGGAGATTCTTTTCCTTGTCGCGGACACCATAGGCCTTTAGATAGGCGATCTTTCCTCCGTTGAAAATTGCCAGACCGACTCCCGTCACCTCGCCGGCGCGCATGAGGCGAGTCACGGTGGCATCGACTTGCGAGGGCATGATCGAGCTGCCATCGAGCCGCTTGATTGGGCGATCCTCAGCGGAGGCCGCGATTGCCAGGGCGATGGTGAGAGCCAGGATTAGAGAAGCGAGGCGCACGTGTCTAACCTCGAGAAGAATTCTGGGAGTCTTCAAGGAACCGCCGGCCCAATCTATTTCGCCTCGTAAACCGTCTTGCCGCCGACCACCGTTCGCAGGACCTTGGTCTCCAGGATCTTCGACGGCACAGCAGCCGTAATGTCACGGTCCAGGACGACGAAATCGGCGAGCATCCCGGGCCCGAGCTTCCCTTTTTGCTTTTCGTCAAACTCGGCAAACGCGGCGCCGGTTGTGTATGCGGCAATTGCCTGCTCGATAGCTAGTTTCTGGCCGACGTAAGTCTTCTTGCCGTCTTCACTCATGCGGGTGACGGCGGAGTAGATTCCGCGAAACGGCGTCACCGGCTCAACCGGATAGTCCGTGCCAAAAGCCAGCACGACGCCATGACTCAGGAATTCGGCCCAGGCGTAAGAAGTCGCAGCGCGCTTTGCGCCGAGGTGCGCCTCGGCCCAGTTCATGTCCGTCAACAGATGATTCGGCTGCATGGAGGCGATCACCTTCAGTTCTTTGAAGCGCAGGATCTGTTGCGGCGTTGTCACCTGGGCGTGCTCGACGCGGAGGCGGTAGTCAGTGCCTCCATCGGCGGCTTTTACCTTTGCGTCTTTCGCGGCCTTCTCCGCCTCAGCGAATGCGTCGAGCGCCATCTGTACTCCTTTGTCGCCGATGGCGTGGAATCCAATCTGATAACCGGCCAGAACGCGTTCGCGCGTCATGGCATTCAGCGTGTTCGGCTCGTATTGCGGAATTCCGCTGTTGCCCGGGTCGTCGCTGTACGGATCGAGCAGCGCTGCGGTTTTCGAACCGAGCGAGCCGTCCATATAGCCCTTGAGCATACCGGTATGCAGCAGGTTGTCGGAAGCGGGATGCGAGTCGCGTTTGCGGTTCAGGTCATCAATCGAGTCATCAAACGGCAGCCACTCGGAGATGCGGGCGGTCAGTTTGCCGTCGTGTTCGAGGTCCTCGTAAATCTGGAAGTCGTCCCAGGAGGAAAAATCCTGCGCGGACGTAATGCCATGGCCGGCCAAATCGGCGAGCGCGAGTTCGATGGCGCTGCGCCGCTTCTCGCGCGTGGGCTTGGGAATCACCGCCCGGACCGCAGCTTGCGCCTTTTCACGCAGAAGGCCGTTGGGCGTGCCGGCCTCGTCGCGCTCAATTTTCCCGCCGTCCGGATCCTTGCTGGCCACGGTGACGCTTGCGAGTTGCAGGGCGCGTGTGTTCGCCACGGCGCTGTGGCCATCCACGCGTACTAGAAACACAGGATGAGTGCCGCTCACCTCATCGAGGTCCCAGCGCGTGGGCGGAGTCTTCACCGGCCAGAGAGTTTCGTCCCAACCTTCGCCAATCACCCATTCTCCGGGCGGGGTGGCGTCGACGCTTGCGCGCAGGCGCTCGCGAAATTCGTCCAGTGTTTTGACGCCCACCATGTCGACATTCAATTTTTCGAGTCCGGCGCTCGCCAGATGCATGTGCGCGTCATTGAATCCGGGCATTACGAAATGGCCGCCGAGATCGACCACCCTGGTCTCCGGTCCTTTCAACTTGGCGATTTCGTCGCGCGTGCCCACGGCGACAATGCGATCCCCGCGTACCGCAATGGCCTCAGCCCGCGTCGTTATGGCGAGCGTGGTTGACCCAGGCGCCACTGGCGGCGCGGCGGCTCCCGTGTAAATGTTGCCGTGGGTGAAGATCATGTCGGCCTTGGATGGAGCCGCGTTTTGCGCTCTGAGGTGGGAGCTGGTTGAGAGCGAAGCTATCGCGCACAGAAAAATCAGAATTCGTTTCATGCTCTTTCCCGTCGAATCTTCCGTCATTCTCCGACTGCCGACAATGCAAGCATTGTAAGCAGGATGCGACGCAGACCGAGCTCCCGTCCATTACAGTCGAACCATTCTTGCAACGTGTGGGCTCCGCCGCCGGTGCCGCCGCCGCCAATGGCGATGGCTTCGCGGCCCAGCGAAAGCGGGACGTTGGCATCGGTGGAGGCGCGCTGCACTTGCGCGGTGTTGCCGATTTGCGCGTCCACAGCGCGGACAACCTTCAATATGCGGGCATCGGCAGCGAGTTCGCCAGCGGGACGATTGCCGATTTCGACGACTTCACACTGCACGATTTGTGTGCGGCGCGGGTTGCGCGCGAGCGCGGGCTGGTTCTCGGCATCGACCGCGTGATCGAGCGCGATGCGGAGAGCGCGCTCCAACCGGTCGATCTCAGCCATGGAGGTGGAACGCAAATCCACCCGCATGGACGCGCTTTCGGGAATCGAATTCACCGATGTGCCACCGCGAATAACGCCGACATTGAAAGTCGTTTTCGGGGATGAGGGGACGGGCGTTTCGCTCAGCGACTGAATGGCGCGGGCAAGCGCGATGATGGGATTGGGCGCGCCAAAGTCGCTCCAGGAATGGCCGCCCGGACCGCGCGCAACCACTTCAAACCGCCGGCTGCCAAGCGCCTCCGCGACCACCGTGTCTGATCCCGCGCCATCGATGATCACACTGTAGGCAATCGCATCCCGCCAACGCGGCGTCTGAAAGACGTGGCGCATACCGCGCAGGTCGCCTTCTCCCTCTTCGCCGACATTGCCGATGAACACGAATGGCAGCGGGTGCACAATTTGTGAGCTGTTCAGGACACTGGCGATTGCCAGTATGGCCGCAATGCCTGCGCCATTGTCTGAAACTCCCGGCCCGTACAAGCGGCTGCCCTGCTGGCGAATATTCAGGGGAGTGCTGGTGGGAAATACGGTGTCAATGTGGGCGCTAACCGAGATGAAGCGGCGTCCATGGGCAGGCCGAACTCCAAAGACGTTGCCGACCTCGTCGATCTCGACATCGTTGAGGCCCGCTTCCCGAAAGCGTTCGGCAAGCCATTCCGCGCGCGGCGTCTCTCCGAAGGGAGGCGCGGGCACGCGCGAGGCCTCCATCTGCCAGCGCGCGAACTGCGGCTCCTCAAAGCGAAAGCGGTTGAATGCCGCGCGCACCTCCGGCAATCCGGCGAGCCGCGCCACCGCCTGCTGCACCGTCGGAGAGATTTCAGGGGCGGACACTGGGGAAATTCGCTCCATTCATTCCGCATATCTTATACCGAGTAACGTAACCAGGAATTCGTTTGGCACTTAGGTTCTAGACCAGTTAAGCTCTTGACCCTTTGATCGGGCTGCTCTTCAATGGATAGCACTCCTCCCCACAGTCTTTCAGCCTAATTTTGGGGTTCTAATGTCTACAAAAAATGCCGCCGGACCAGCCCTGGATGCCAATCCGCAGGAACTTCGCCGTGTTCTCGGGACCGCGCCTCCAGGTGCCTGGATCGCGCTCTCGCAAGATAAGACTCGGGTAGTGGGCACCGGCGTATCGGTCCAGGCGGCGGTTTATCAGGCTCAGTTGCAGGGCGAGTTCGCGCCCGTACTGATGCAGATGCCTTCGGAAGGTGAGGAAGTGTCCGCGGGAGCCATCTAGCCTCCCATCCCGGCCGCTCACCGCGGCCCGGAGCTTTCCACCATTTTTCCACCGTGCGCTGTCTTTGAGCCGGCTCCGCGCCGCGCGCTTTCCCTTTCATGTCGAGCAAACCTTCCTTTGATAAACTTGTGCGTCCCCTTCGTTACTCCCAGCCGCCGAGGCTTTTATGAACACGAAAATCCTCAAGATCGCCGCGATTGTCATCGCCGTCCTATTTGTGCTCGCTCTCGCTCTTCCGCTTTTTATTAACGTCAACCGCTTTCGGCCGGAGATCGAATCCAACATCAGCGCGGCCCTGGGGCGCAAGGTCACGCTGGGCGATTTGAGCCTGAGCATTCTCTCGGGCAGTGTGGAAGCCAATCAGCTCGCGATCTCCGACGATCCCAAGTTCAGCAATGCTCCGTTCATGCAGGCCAAGTCGCTGAAGGTTGGAGTCGAGCTCATGCCATTGATCTTCAGCAAGCAGATCAGTGTGACGCATCTGGTCATCGACAAGCCGCAGATCGCCCTGCTGCGTACGCGCGATGGAATCTGGAATTTCTCTTCGCTCGGAAGTCAGGCGGGACAAGCTGCCAAGACACCCGCCAAGAGCGGCGGGGCGCCGCAAAACCTGAGCGTCGACAAACTCGAAATCAGCGATGGCACAATCTCTGTCGGCTCGGTGCCTTCCCGGCGGGCTCCCATCGTCTATGACAAGGTCAACGTCACGGTGAAAGAGTTCTCGTTCAGCGGCCAGTTTCCGGTGAACGTGTCGGTCGAGCTACCGGGCGGCGGATCGCTCAAGCTGGAGGCGACGGCCGGACCGATTAACGCAACCGATGCCGCCCTCACGCCCATGCAAGGCAGCGTGAAACTCAAGAAGCTCGACCTCTCCCGGTCCGCTCTGGTGAACCCGGAAACCGGTCTCGCAGGCTCGGCCGATTTCGACGGCACGGTCAACTCCGACGGGCACATTGCTAAAGCGAAGGGCACGGTAAAGGCCAGCAGTCTGAAGCTGGTGCCGAAGGGCTCTCCGTCCTCGCAGACCGTGCAGGTCGTTTTCGCGGTCGATCATGATTTACAGAAAGAGGAAGGGCAGCTGACGCAGGGCGATGTCACCATCGGAAAAGCGGCCTTGAAGCTATCCGGCACCTACGATATGCACGGCGAGGAGACTTCCGTTCATATGAAACTCATTGGCCAATCGATGCCGGTGGATGACCTCGAAGCTCTGCTGCCGGCGGTGGGCATAACACTGCCCACCGGGTCCAGGCTGAAGGGTGGAACGCTCAACATGAACTTCGACGCCGTTGGGCCGGTCGACAAAATCGTGGCGACGGGATCGGTTCGGATGGCAAATGCGAAGCTCGACGGCTTCAACCTGACATCGAAGCTCTCGGCTATCCCCGGCCTGGGCGGGAAGAGCGCCGGGAACGATACCGAAATTCAGAATCTGAGTTCGGACGTGCGCTATGCGCCGGATGGAATCCGGCTTGACAAGATCGATGTGGTGGTTCCGGCCATTGGAACGGTCACCGGCGACGGCACGGTCAGCCCAAGCAACGAACTGGACTTCAAGATGGTAGCGAATTTAAGCGGGGCGGTGGGCGGCGGCCTGACCAAAGTGGTGGGCGTCGGGTCGGGCGGCATTCCGATAAAAGTCGGAGGCACAACCTCGAACCCAACCTTCTATCCTGACATGAAGGCGTTGGCCGGCAGTCAGATCAAGAATCTAGGCACGGCGGGGAAATCTCTTGGAAATGTCGGCGGGCTCTTCGGCAAGAAAAAACCGAAGCAGTAAAGCCCGCCTTCATTTAGGCCAAATCAAATCCGCATGCGACGGCCGTCTTTTTGTCCCGTCCCCGGCAAGAAGCCGAGGGTCTGCGTCGTGAAGTTCTTAAGATTCGGAAAAATCGACTGCAGGCTCCCGGCCGGTACTCCGAACCACTGCGCCAGGGTGGCGCCGTACTGATCGAGCGGGGTGGTCGGAATCCAGCGGCCTTGATTGGTGGCGTCATCCGGCCCGCCCAGGGCCAGAGTCGGGAAGGTGCCGTAGAAATCTCCTCCGGCCACGGCGCCGCCCATCACGAGGTGGTGGCTGCCCCAGGCGTGATCGCTGCCTGAGGTGCTGTCGGGCTGGAACGTCCTGGCAAAGTCCGACATCGTGTAAGTCAGCACCTGTTGCGGAATGCCAAGTTCAGTGGTCGCCTGATAGAAGGCGCCGAGGGATTCGTCGAGCTGGAGCATGAGCTTGGCTTGCGTGGCGATCTGGCCGCTGTGGGTATCGAAGCCGCCGAGCGACACGAAGAAGATCTGGCGCGACAGCCCGAGAGCGGAGCGCACCTGAATAATCTGCGCGACTTCCTGCAGTTGTACCGCCAGCGGGTTTTTGGGGAACTTTGTCTTAAGCGGGGTACCGCTGGCCAAGGCGGCTGCCAGATTCTGGGCATTCTGAAGAGCGGTTGAGGTGATCCCACTCGCCGACTGAATCAGTGTCAGTCCGTCGCCAAAGGTCAAGAGCGACTGGAACGCGTTCAGGCGCGCATTGTCGGCGCCGGAACCGGAGTAGCCGGTCAGCGAGAGCGTGGGATCGCCGCTCGTCTGAAGCGGCTTGGCCACCAGACCCTGGGCAAAGACGTTGACCCCTGCCAGTGAAATCAGGATCGGGAAATTGCCGCCGTAAATGGCCTGGATCTGATCGGCCACCAGGCCGCCCCAGCCGATCGTCGGAACAGTCGTGTATTGCAGAGTGTCGGTCTGCATTTGAACTTGTTGGTCCTGGTGCGAGAACAGGCTCACGGGAATCGGGACTTGCCCGTTCAGATATTGGTCCCGGGTCGTCGGCTGCGGTAGAACTCCGGTATTGACGACGGCCGCGACCTGCCCTGAATTGAAGAGCTGCTGAATGTTCGAGCACTTGGGATGAAGCGCGAACGGCAGACTCTGACTCTTGGGCTGTATCGGCAGCAGGATGTTCTGGTCAATCGCAAGATTGTTGCGGATTTGCGCATAGTTGGCGTAGCCCGCGGTGTCATTGGGAATGATCATGTTGTTGGCGTCGTTGCCACCGAACATGAAAACGCAGACCAAGGCCTTGTAGTCGGAACCCTGAGCAAAGGCGCTCATCATGCCAAGCCGGTTAAGGCTGGAGGCCGCTATCCCCGCCGCTGCCGCGCTGCAGCAGGATGTTCTGAGAAAACCGCGCCGTGTAATTCTAGGCATACTTCCTCCAAAAGGCTCCTGGCGTTAGTGTTCCACTTGAAACTGGGATGAGCTTAAGACCAGATACAACGCCGCCTGCGCGATCTGCGTATTTCCGGAAAACGCACCCGACGAGAGCGTGGCCGAAAGGGTGGATGACATGTCACTCGGCATCGCGCCATGCATGAGGTTGGTGTTCACCAGGTTGAGCAGGTTTGTTACATTCCCGGCCGCGTTGACGTAGGGGGAGATGTCAATGGTGGTGTGTGGGCCAACCGAACCGTAAATCAGGTCGTTGATGAAGTTGACGCGAGCGAACGTGGTGTTGGCATTCAGAATGTCAAATTCCGGCCCGACCAGTCCCGTTCCCGCAATGTGAAAGTCCGGCGGATAGAAGTTGAAGACGCTCGGCGAGAGGAATGGCGCCTGGAGCATGCCATTGCCGTAGTTGCTGAGATTGACGCCATCCGTGGCCGCATTCACCGCGCGCATCGAAGCCAGGATGTGGAGGAGCGGCTCGCGCAGGTGGCCGTCGGACGGCTGCAACTGCGACGGATCATCCCCGCGCCGGGCCTCGGAATCGAGGAGAATCTCCGAAATCACCGCCTGCATATTGCCCCTCACACCGGTCCCGTCATCATCGAAGGCCTGCGTGCAGCGCGAAACATAAGCGGGAATGGGGTTACTCGTGACCAGCTTCTCGATCAGCTGCTGGCAAATAAATGGGCCTACGTTAGGGTGATTAAAGATGTTCTGCAGACCAGTTGTGAGATCAGTCTGGACATTGCCGCCGCCCGGAATGGTAAAGCCGTTGAGCAAGATCTTGGATGACTTGCTGTAGTGCTTCTGGAAGGACAGCAACGGCCCGCTGTAATAGGGCCCGTCGAAAAAGTGGGCGGTCTTACCGGGCTTGGGTGGATAGGTCCAACCCGTAAAGAGCTGGCCGAAACCGTCGATCTCGTCCTGCCCGTAGGTAGGAATCAGGTCGCCATTGTGATCGAGCATCGGCGTGCCATCGGGATTCAACTGGTACAAGCCGATGGTGAACAGTTGCAGGATTTCGCGAGCATAGTTCTCGTTCGGGCGGCAGCGGGTGCTGCAACCGTTGTTGTTCGCCATGTTCAGGTACGAGCCCATGCCCGGGCTGAGCGTTACGTCGTTGATGATGTTGAAGAAGTTCCCGAAGGCGTCGCTCTGCAGCATGTTCATCCATAGCGAAAACGCGGTCGGGCTCTTGATATTGGGTCCAATGCCGGAGATGACGATGATTTCCGCGAGCGCGAACGAAACTCGTTGACGGAGTTGGTCCTGCCCCTGCACGGCATTAACGAAGAACTGATTTTGCACGAAATCGATCTTGTCGTCCGGACCTGGAGCGACATAGGTAGAGATTGGGGCGGTGAACTGTTGCTGCAAGTAGGTTGGCAGGTCGCCCTGCTGTACCTGTGCGATCGTCGCCGCCGTCGGTCCCCAGCTGGATTGCTCCAGGAAGCGGGCAGCGACCGCCGCGCTGACATTCTTGCCTCCCTTGCTCGACCGCCCGTTACGTGAGCTGGTCGGAGCTGAGTTAGCGAACAAGTTGCTGCCTGAGATCAGCAACGCCACAAGGCAAAACGAGAGGATTCGAAGGGAAGGCCTTCGCAGACATACGCTTTTCCGGACCATCGGCCACCTCAAAACGGTGAGAACGTTTCAGAGACGCAAGTGGGCGCAAAGTTACCGGGATAGTTCGCCCCCCGGCAAGATTGAATGTGCTTCGGGGAAGTACCCCTATAGGAGGTACAGCACCTGTCCATAAGAGGACAGGTTCGCCACGCTACAATAGAGTATGTAGGAATGTCAAGTACTAATACATTAAAACCTGCAGAAAACTTCCCAGGGGTTCGGTTCTAAATCCGAATCCGGTGACCTAATCACCCGGGAACATACCGGGCAAGCCTTGGCCAAGGGTGACCTTGGTCATCTTGTGGAATTACGCTCCAGAGTCGAACCTAGGGTGGAACTTAAAGCAACTTCCTCGCAAGTCCGGGGGAAGTGGTGCGTAATGACGAACTCGACGAAACCAATGCCCGAAGGGTCGGACTGGACCCGCCTGCTTACCGATCCGGACCTCGTCAGCCAGCTTTCAGTACTGCTTCAGACTTATCGCGAAGTTTCGCCCGAGCGGCGCTCGGCTGCCCTCCTCGAAGCGATGCGGCAGATCAAGGAAGACGCCAACCGCTCGCGTGAAACTAAGGCGAAGGGAGGAGCCGCGACGGCGGTCGTATCGCTACCAGAGCCGCTCCCGGGTCCAGAACCGGTCACCGAAACGCCTCCCTTTGAAACCGATCTGTTTGGCTCGCCCATGCACGCCGATCGTCGGCGCTTCACGCGCATGAAGTGCAACGTTGCGGTAGAAATTCGCGTGGAGGGCACCTACGCTCCGATCTGGGGAAATCTGGTCAACGTGGGCCGGGGCGGCTGCCTGGTGGAAACCGCGCGCGTGGTCCCGGCCAACAAGGCTCTCGAGATCGGATTATGGGTGGCAAGCGGTAAGATCTGGGTGAAGGGCGTCGTCATCAATGGAGTTTCGTCAGGCACCACGACATCGACCGGCGCGCGCGTCCAGTTTTCGCGCGCGGAGCTCTCCGAGAAGGAGCATCTGCGAGAATTCCTCAAGTTTGTCGAGGGTGAGTCGCGCAAGTCACAGAGCGAAAACAGCTATGTGGCCAAGCTCAAACGTTAAGCGGCGGCCATACAACTTCCTCTTCCTTTCGGCAACTTTTCCACGGTTCCGGGTTCATTCTCCAAGAGGCACATCCTGATGGCAATGCCTGTGCTCAGACGTGTGGCTGCAGCGGTTGTCGCCCTCGCCTTGGCTGGCCTCGCCACCACGCAACTCGCCATCGGGAAGAAAAAAGAAAAGCCCGGTGGCGGGTTGGACGAGCGGAAACGCGCCCTCCACGCACTGAACCGGCTCACGTTTGGCCCGCGGCCCGGCGAGCTTGAGCGGGTTGCCCAATTCGGCGTCGACCAATGGATCGATGAACAGCTTCGTCCCGAAAAAATTGACGACTCCGCTTTGAACGAGCGCCTGGCGTCCTTTCGCACGCTGCGCATGAATACGCGCGAGATCGTCGAGAATTTTCCGAACAACCAGGTCATCCGCCAGGTCGCCGAGGGCAAGGAGCCCATGCCGATGGATCCCGCCCGGCACGCCGTCTACCAGGCACAGGTTGAGAAATACGAAAACAAACTGGACAAGAAAGCGCCCGTAAAAGGCGGGGATAGCGGCCCAAATGCTGCCGGCTCCGACCCGGACACAGTATCGATGGAAGGCGACGCGGCCTACGAGCGCCGGCGCGAAGAAGCGCAGGCAGCGAACATCCAGACGCGCGAACTTCTCGACCTGCCGCCTGCCGAACGCTATCGCGAGATTCTCAAACTGTCGCCAGAAGAGCAACACGTCGTCGCGTCGCGGGCGCGCTACCGCAAGCCTGAACTTGTCGACGGCATGAGCGGTGAACAGAAAGAAACCGTGCTCGCCCTCAATAATCCCGAGCAGGTTGTGGTCGAAGAGTTGATGCAGGCCAAGCTGCTGCGCGCCGTCTATAGCGACCGCCAGCTCGAAGAGGTGATGACCGACTTCTGGTTCAACCACTTCAACGTCTTCATCAACAAAGGTGCCGACCGCTTTCTTGTGACAAGTTACGAGCGCGACGCGATTCGTCCGCACGCGCTGGGAAAATTCGAAGACCTTCTCGTCGCCACCGCCCAGAGCCCGGCGATGCTCTTCTACCTCGACAACTGGCTGAGCGTGGGGCCTCGCTCCGAAGCCGTGATCGGACCACCCCCGCCCGACCGGGGAAGGCCCCGCCGCGGGCGAGCCCTACCCAAGCACCCGTCGCAGGGGAGGGTCAAAGGCAAGCCGGGCAAGGCCAGCGGCCTGAACGAAAATTACGGCCGCGAACTGATGGAGCTGCATACCCTCAGCGTGAATGGCGGCTATTCGCAGCAGGATGTAACCGAGGTTGCGAAAGTCTTCACGGGTTGGACAATCGATCAGCCGAATCAAGGTGGAGGATTCAAATTCGAGCCCAAGATGCACGAACCGGGCGACAAAACCGTTCTCGGACACCGCATCAAGCAGAAGGGAGAAAAGGAAGGGATCGAAGTGCTGCACCTGCTGGCGCGCAATCCGCAGACCGCGCACTTCATTTCCCGGAAGCTCGCCATGCGATTTGTTTCCGACGATCCGCCTGCAGCACTGGTCGATCGTATGGCGAAAACTTTCTTGAAGAAAAACGGCGACATTCGTGAAGTGCTGCGCACCATGTTCGCGTCACCCGAATTCTGGGCGCCGGAAACCTATCGCGCCAAGGTAAAAACGCCGTTCGAGTTCGTGGTCTCCGCGGTGAGAGCGAGCGGCGCCCGAGTCGACGACGCGCGGCAGCTTGTGGGCACGCTCGATGACATGGGAATGCCTCTGTACCGCATGATGCCGCCGACCGGATACTCGATGAAGGCGGAGACCTGGGTCAACTCGTCGGCGCTGCTGGCGCGCATGAATTTTGCGCTCGGCCTGGCGGCGGGAAAAGTGCGTGGCGTTGCGGTCGATCCGGCACAGCTCGCTCCCGGCGCCGCCGAGGCCGAGCAAGCTCTGGCCCGCATTGAAACGTCCCTGCTCGGCGGCGACATCTCACGGCAGACTCATGACACGATTGCCCGCCAACTGGAAGATCCAAAGATCAGCCAGCGCCGACTGGATGATCCGGCGCGGCCGCCGAACATGGGCGCAATTGCGGGATTGATTTTGGGGTCGCCGGAGTTTCAGAAAAGATGAACGGGGAGCCGCTATTCGTGGTTGTCTATTCGTGGTTCGCTATTTGCGGTTCGTCGTTCGCTGTCGCCGGCGCATTGCATAGCCGGCTACAGAAAATCTTGCGGGTCGCGAATGACGACCCGCCAATGGCGCGCGGTTAATTTATGTCTCTAACACGTCGAATTTTTCTTCGCAATGGGGCCTTGGCCGTCGTCGGCACCGCGGCGCTGCCTGGCTTTCTGGCGCGCGCGGCCTATGGCGCTGCCGATCCTGGAACGCGCCCGAAGCGCCTGGTTGTGATTTTTCAGCGCGGGGCTGCCGACGGGCTCAACATCGTCGTACCGCACGCCGAGCCGGCTTATTACTCGATGCGGCCGACCATCCACATTCCGAAAAAATCTGTGCTCGACCTCGACGGCTTCTTCGGCCTGCATCCGGCGATGTCATCGCTCGAACCGCTCTGGAGGCAGAAGCACCTCGCCATCGTGCACGCCTCTGGCTCACCCGATCCGACCCGCTCGCACTTCGACGCGCAGGACTTCATGGAGTCCGGCACTCCCGGCATCAAGGCCACCGACGATGGCTGGCTGAACCGCTGCCTCCGTGACTTGCCCGCGGGCGGGTTCTCGAAAGGGGCAGCCGATCCATCGGCCTTCCGGGCGATCGCGCTCGGCCCGTCGCTGCCTCGCATTCTCTCCGGCAAAGAGCCGGCCGTCGCCCTCAACAATCTGAGTGATTTTTCTGTCGGCGGGAAAAATCCGAAAGCAGCGCCTGTTGCGAACACGTTCGAAGCGATGTATGAAAATTCGGTCGACGCGGTGATGCACGGCACCGGGCAGGAGACATTCGACGCCGTAAAAATGCTGCGCGCCGCAGACCCGGCAAAGTACACTCCCGCTTCCGGCGCGAACTATCCCAAAGGCCGATTCGGTGAAAGTCTGCGGCAGTTGGCCCAACTCATCAAGGCGAACCTCGGCGTGCAGGTGGCATTTGCCGATATTGGGGGCTGGGACCATCACGTGAATGAAGGCTCGACGCAGGGGCAGATTGCCAACGTACTCGGAGATTTCTCGCAATCGATTGCCGCCTTCTGGAACGACCTCGGCGACCTCGGCGAAGACACCATCGTCGTAACTATGTCGGAGTTCGGACGCACCGCACGCGAGAATGGCAACCGCGGAACGGATCACGGACACGCGAACGTGATCTTCGTGCTCGGCGGGGCCGTGCGCGGCGGCAAGGTCTACGGACGCTGGCCGGGGCTGGATCAGTCGCAACTTTATGAAGGCCGCGACCTCGCGGTAACGACGGATTTCCGCCTTGTGCTGAGCGAGATGGTGTCGCGTTATTTGGGGAATCGTGATTTGAAGAGTGTATTTCCGGGATTTGAGCAAACCGGACAGTTTTTGCAGATGCTCAGTTAATTACGCTGTCTCGCCAGCTTCTAAAGCTTTTGGCCGCAGAGTCCGCAGAGACGTCACGTTCTTCCGACATCTCCCTTTGCTAAACTCGCCTCGAACCTCCTTCACGCGGAGTTCCTATCGATGCGACTGTCCTTTTATGCGGTTGTGATTCCACTCTTGCTCTCCGTTTTCGTACAAGCACAAACGAAGGGCTCGTTTCATGAGACATCGATCTGCGGGAAAGCGGCAGTCCACCAGACTTTGCTTGTCAACGACGACCGGCAGCATTCGATCAGCCTCGACCAGCGGCCATGCACCTCGCATGAACCGGTCGAGATTGGCGGGATCAAGGGCACAGAGTATGTCACTTATGGCGTCGACGATGTCCAGCACGGCTACTCGATTGATCGCGGATACGTCGTCGGAACGATGGCGAATGGCGACCGATACTTTCTCGCCTACAACGGCACGGCGACGATGAACGGAAATGTGCCGGAGCATCTCGAAGGCACATGGACGTTCACAGGTGGGACAGGACAGCTGAAGCAACTGAAAGGCGGCGGAACATACACAGCGCATCCGACGGCGGATGGCGGGATGGAGTTTGTGATTGAGGGGCAGTACGAACTGCCGGCTAAGTAGCCGAAAACCGATTGCGCAGTGTTGAAACGAAAACCGCATCTGCCTTTTTCGAAATCATTTCCAAAGGTGAATAGCCTCTATGCCAAGCCAGATAGAGAGTAACTGCCAGCAGCAGAGATGTGATCACGAAGTTGGGCCAGCCATTCAGTGCCCATTGTCCGCTCCAACTCAAATCGGCAGCATGTGAGAATGGCATTAAATACGGTATGGGCCATTGGTAGCCGTCTGGACCGCGGCTCCCGAGCAAGTCTTCGAGTAGATGCAAGTGAAAGCTGAGAAATACGAATCCAGCGACCTTCCATGAACGGCGCGAAAGTAGAAACGAGATCGCTGTGACGATCACCGCGAACAACAGCGTGTGCAGCGAATGATGAAAAGATGAAAACCACTCGGTGGGGTGTGCGCTGTGTTTTGTCGCGAGATCGACAATGATTCCTAGCCCGTCGATATCCGGCACGACACAAGCCAGACTCACAAGAGCGCGATTCCTTGGACCGAGCGAGACTGTATTCGCCAGAACCCAGCCCGAAAGAAAGTGAGTAACAGGACTCAAGTTCTCAAATCTCAATCAGCACGTCATCACCCTCGACCTTTACCGGATACACCGCGAGCTTCGCCGATGGCCCCGGGCCTTGGCCGGTGATCGGGTCCCAGGCCCAGCCATGCCATGGGCAGATGACTTTGCCCCCTTCGATTACACCTTCGCCAAGCGGTCCGCCCATGTGGAGGCAGGTATTCTCCATGGCATGGATTTCGCCATTGAGGTTGGCGACGCAGACTTGCTTGCCGTTACAGGGGAGCTCTTTGACTTCGTTGACGGAAGGAAGTTCGGATTTGGCGGCGAATTTGGTGAACATGGCTGTCAGCTGTCAGCTATCAGCCGTCAGTGTAAACCACAAGTCGCTGGCAGTCTCGACGACGGCGAAAACCACAGATCCCTCACTGCGTTCGGGAAGACAAAACTGTATAAGGCGGATTTTACTGACGGCTGAGAGCTGAAAGCAGACGGCTATGCTTTCGGCTGCATCGTCTGCGCCACCATGACCTGGCGCTTGAAATTTTCCATCATGCTTTCATCGAGCCGCACTTCGGTCGGCTTCTTCGCCAAAGTCATGGTGTCGATCTTGTCCTGCAGCTTGAGGAGCGCGTAGAACAGGTTCTCCGGACGCGGCGGGCAGCCGATTACGTACACATCCACCGGCACGATTCGATCCACGCCTTGCAGCACCGCGTAAGTATTGAACGGGCCGCCAACCGATGAGCACGCGCCCATCGAGATGACCCACTTCGGCTCCGGCATCTGGTCATAAATGCGCTTCACGACCGGGGCCATCTTCAAGGTAACGGTGCCGGAAACAATCATCAGGTCCGACTGGCGCGGGCTGGGGCGAAAGACCTCCGAGCCGAAGCGTGCGATATCAAAGCGCGCGGTGGAAGACGCGATCATCTCGATCGCGCAGCACGCCAGGCCGAACGTCATCGGCCAGAGCGCCGACTTGCGCGCCCAGTTGAAGACGTAGTCCACCGTCGAGATCATGAAGTTTTTTTCGAACTTGTTCTGGAGCCAACTCATCGGGCCTCTCGCGCAGTGAAGTTTCGCCCTACAAAACAAAGGAACATCATACGCCTGTGAGTGATGGAGGTCACGGGGGAGTTCCCAGTTTTCAGTTTCCAGCCGCTAGTTGCCAGGTGCTACTTGTTTGTAGCGCCCCCATTGCCTTGACTACTCACCAATTCGATCTCCTTTCGTCTAATCGGCGACGGAGGCGGTATGACTAGACATAACAGACAGTTGATCGTGCGGTTGCTGGCTGCTTTGGCAGTTTCGCTGTGGGCAGGCGCGGCCCAGGCTTCGGACCATTCCGACCGCCAGGGCAGCTATACCGAGGAATTCCACAAGGTCTATCCTCTCTCGGCGCAAGGGCGCATTGAACTGGAGAATATAAACGGTCCCGTGCACATCACCGGCTGGGATCGGCCCGAAGTGAAGGTGGACGCGGTCAAGAGCGCGTGGAGCAAGGAGCGCCTGGCCGAGGCACGGATCGAGGTTGACGCCAGCGGGGACCGGATCTCCATCCGTACCGAATATCCTCACCACGACCACAACTTCAGTTTCGGTGATGACAACGAGCACAATAATCCGGCGCGCGTGGAATACACCATCTCCGTGCCGCGTCAGGCGAGCCTGGACAAAATCAGCCTCGTGAATGGACGGCTCGATATCCAGGATGTTGCCGGCGAAGTCCGCGCGTCCTGTGTCAACGGGCGCATGGAAGCGCGCAATCTGCAGGGCCGCACTCAGCTGAGCACAGTCAACGGAACCCTGGACGCCAGCGTAACGCAACTGCCTTCCTCGGGACTCAAGCTGTCGTCGGTCAATGGCAGGCTGCATGTGACCCTGCCCTCCGACGCGAGCGCCGAGGTTGAGGCGAGCACGGTATCGGGCGGCATCTCCAACGACTTCGGACTAACCGCCATCCGGCATCAATATGTGGGACACAGCCTGCACGGGCAGTTGGGCGGGGGCGGAAGTCTGGTTCATCTTTCCAACGTGAACGGCACCATCGAGATCAGGCATGCGAGCGATGGTCGAACCCTCAGCCCGGCGACGAATCTGGAGCGCGGGCGGGACCGCGATCGGGATAACGATCGCGATGAGGACAATGATGACGACAACTAGGTTGTTGCGAACTCGAGCCGCGACAAAGCGACATCAACAATAGATGTGGCTTGTCCGTGGCTCGAAACTCGCGGCTAGTAAATCGTGTACGCTGGGGCCGGATTCCTCACATCGGGCTTCGACCCCATCAGCAGCAGGGCGCCAATACGCTTGAACGCCTTCAGATCGTCCAGCGAGTGGAAGGACGTGGTCTGGTAGTTCTCGGGCGTAGGAGTGTCATCGGGAATGAGCGCGTATTCGACCTTCTCGAAGGCGTGCGCCTGGAGCAGCGCAACATACTCTTCCGCCGATCGCACGTGCACCGGCACCTTGAGCTTCGGCACCCATTGCAGTGAGTAAGGATTGTCCTTGTAAAGATTGATGAGAATGAAAAGCCGCCCATGGGGCGCCATGACACGAAAAAGTTCGGCAAGGGCACGGTCCTGATCCGGGTAGTAGTAAAAGGACTCGACCGACAACACCTTGTCGAAGAAATTCTCTTCCCAGGGAATCTGCGCGGCCGAGCCCTCGACGAACATTATGTTGTCGAAATCTCTTGAACCGGCTCGTGCCTCGCGAATCATCCCATCGGCGACATCGACTCCGACTACCTGACCAAAGCCCTGCGGGCCCTCCCCGACCAGGCGCGCCAGAAGGCGCGTTGCCCAGCCCGATCCGCAACCGAGATCGAGGACGCGCTCGCCCGGGCGAAGGTCCATGCGGCGAAGGGTTTTCTCGGTAATGTCGAGATGATGGTTCTCCATCTTCGGGCCTTCGCCTTGCTCCGCCCAGCGGTTGAACTCCTCTTGCAGGCGTTTGTCGGGAGAGGGGAATTTTTCAGTCGGCATAGTCTCGGGCACTCAGTTCCGGAAACGGATGATCCTGCGTAAAGGATATCAGCCTCTTCCCATGGAAAGTTGCGCCGGCGCAATGGAAACTCCAATCCGTAAACCGTTGACCCGTGAATTTGACTCTCCTCCAAGGCGGCCTTATCATCGCGCGGTCGATCCACCACCGGAGGCCATCGTGAAGTTCGCCGTGCCTGCTCTCATCCTCGCCCTTTCGCTATGCGCATTTGCCGCCGACTCTCCCGATACGCGCGAGATTACCGATCCAAAAACGATCGTGTCGAGCGCCGCCGAGCGTGCGAATCCGATTCCCATCGACGATCTGTTCTTCACCCGCTCGATCGGGGGTGGTGCATGGTCTCCCGACGGCAAGGAAATCGTTTTTACTTCCAACTTCACCGGCCGCAACAACCTCTGGAAGGTGAACGTCGATGGCGGATGGCCGATTCAGCTCAGCCAGTCCGATGACCGCCAGGGCGCGGCTGCGTGGTCGCCGGATGGCAAATGGATCATCTTTCAATCCGACAAGGGCGGCGCTGAGATCTACGACCTCTATGCCGTCCCAAGCAACGGTGGCGAAGTGGTGAATGTGACGGGTACTGCGGACATCTCGGAGACGAACGCGGTCTGGTCGCACGACGGTAAGTTTCTGGCGATCAGCTACAAACCGAAAACAGCCTCCGTGACCGACATCGCCATTCTGGATTGGACCACTCGCACCGTCAGAAACCTCACGCAGGAAAAGACTCAGGACCATCTGTGGGGCGGTCCATTGTGGTCTGGCGACGACAAGTTTATCTATGCCACGCGAACGAATGTCGCATTCACGGATTCCGACGTGTACCGGATCGAGGTTGCCGGCGGCTCCAAGGAAAACCTGACCATGCACGACGGGGAAGCTCGCAACGAGGTGAGTTCGATGTCGCCCGATGGACGCCGTTTGCTCCTCACCTCCGACAAGCCGGGGGGCTATTCGAATGTCGCATTGCTGGAGGTGGCCACCAGAAAAGTGACCTGGGTGACCGACGTCAAATGGGAAGCGGATTCGGGAAATTTCTCTCCGGATGGCAAACAGTTCACCTACGAGATCAATGAAGACGGCCGGATCGATGACTACCTTGTCGACACCGGGACCCTTCAGGCGACCAGGCTCAACGTGCCTCCGGGCTTGAACAGCTATGCGGGAAATCCCAGTTCTTTTTCGCCCGACGGCCGGCGCCTGCTCGTCAATCATCAGAGTTCCACACAGCCCGGCGATTATTGGGTCTATGAAATCGCGAAGCGCGAACCTCGCCAGCTGACCTATTCGGCGATTGCCAGCTTGACCGCCGCAAAGATCCCGGCGTCGCACCTTGTGCACTATCGCAGCTTCGACGGCAAGATCGTCAGCGCGTTTGCGTGGGTACCCTTCAACCTGAAGCGTGATGGCTCGAATCCCGCGATCGTGCTTCCGCACGGCGGCCCCACAGGCCAAACCACGGATTATTTCAACCGCACGGTGATCGCACTGGTGACGAGGGGTTACATCTGCATCGCGCCCAACGTGCGCGGCTCAACCGGCTACGGTATGGAGTTCCAGAAGGCTAACTTCCAGGACCTGGGCGGCGGCGATTTGCAGGATGAAGTGTATGCCGCGAAGTTCCTCCAAGACACCGGCTACGTCGATTCGAAAAAGACAGGGATCACTGGTGGGTCCTATGGCGGATATATGACGCTGATGGCGATCGGCAAGACGCCCGATGTCTGGGCCGCGGCAGTCGAGGAGTACGGCATCATTAACTGGCTGACCATGTTTGAACACGAAGACCCCATGCTCCAGCAGTATGAAAAAACGCTGCTCGGCGACCCGGAGAAGGATCGCAAAATCTACGAAGCCGATTCGCCGCTCGCCTTCATCCGCAGCACGAAAGCGCCCCTGCTCGTCCTCCAGGGTGACAACGACATCCGGGTGCCGAAAGAAGAGGCCGAGCAGGTCGTCAAAATTCTGCAGGACACGGGCAAGGTGGTCGACGCGCACTACTATCCCAATGAAGGCCACGGGTTCGCCAAGCGCGAGAACCAGGTGGACGCGATTCGGAGGACGACCGAATGGTTTGACAAGTATCTGAAAGGAGCGAAGTGAGCCGGGCGCTGATTCAGTAATGCACAGCGTCCATAGCAAATCAATCCGGCATTTCGGCTTCAAAGAGTTTTTGACCACCCAAAGCGGTATAGAAGCCCCAGGCCGCTAGCGCCAATACGAAGGCCGGCACCATCAATGCGTAAGGGGCGTACCAGCGCGAAAAGTCTACGGTGACTGGCACATTCAGCATCGTGTTCGCCACGAAAACGGCGACTGCCAGGGTGATGAGTCCGAAGCGGACCAGCGCAAAGGCTGCAATCGCATAGACAAGAACTCCGCTCGTCGCGGCCACCCAGGGTTGCGAACTGCCCAGAGCATTGAGGAGGGTGAAGATTGCGACGAAACCGGCCGCGGCGGCCCAGCGGTTCCGGAGGAGGTAACGAAGGATGACCAGAATAATAAAGAAGAAGAGCGTCCCCTGAATTCCCGAAGGCGCCTGCACAATCCCCGCTCCGAGCGTGCCGCGCAAACCCATGAGATAGTCGGTGGTGAGCAGTTGAGGAGCCGAATTCAGCCGCGCGATGCCAAACAGAAATCGGAGATGGATAATCACCACCCAGATCAGGCCCAGGATCACGCCAAACAGCGCGTCGCGTCCCACCAGAGGATCGCGAACCCGCCCACTCATCAGACGTGTCCACGAGATGATGGTTTGCGGCCAGAGCTTGCGCACAAAGGGCTCCAGCGCGAGGTAGAGAATCCAAGACAGTGACGACATAAACAGGGCCCCGCTCACCGTGAGCACAAAGAGGCCGACCACGCTGCCGTCGGGAACAAAGTGCCCAAAGCACAACCAAATCGCAATCTGCGTTGCGAACACGAAGGTGGCGAGGCGGAATGCGCCCTGACGGTCGCTCCTTCCCCGCTTGTACTGGTAGCGAGCCAAAACCGCCGCTCCCAGCAGCACCAGGAAAAACAAACTCAGGTTGATGATCTGGCCGATTTTCGTGCTCGCGGTTTCCTCGAAAGGATGCATGCGCTCCGGTCGCGTCCATGGTCCGATCAGGCGGAAGAAGACGGGCTGGCCGCGCCACGCGCCCGCTTCAATGCGCAGCGGGAGCCCGCTGCCGGGCCACTTTCCCGTCCAGGCGGCGCGCGTGTCAGAGTTGGCTAGCGATGTCCATTCCGGAGAGGCCGCCTGGAATTGGGCAGGATCGAGGCCGGCGGCGGCAAACGGAAGGTTCCAGTCCACCGGCTTGGCAGACGCCGTGTTCTCCTCAACCTGCGGCGGTAGAGCTTCGAAGTAAACGAGTTTGCCTTGCGGATCGAGCATGAGGCGAATCATGCCTGATTGCGTCATGGGAGGATCGCTGAAGGTGACGTTTCCCGGAGTCAGCGAGCGCTGCAGATCGAGAGGAATCAGATAGCGTGGACTCTGGCGATAAAGGAACCGGAGAAACGGCGGCTGTTCCGCGAAGGCCTTGTTCCAGTCGGTGTGCTTGCCGTTATTCTCCGCCCAGCGCTGATAGTCGAGATCGTAGTCGAAGTCGACGGCAGTATCCACCGGCTTGGCATCATAACCGAATTGAGCAACTACTTCGTGGGCGCGATGTGTGAGCACATCGGGGGGCTGCTCGAGCGGCATGCGTGACAATCCGTCGATCCGCGTGATGATGTAGACGCCGGCAACGAGCCCAACGATACAAGCTGTCAAACAGAGGAGGGCGAGCCTCGGCCGCATGCCCTCGTTTGTGCCGGCGGCGGCGACCATCTGCGGCGAGGGCGTTTCGCCCGCGGCTAACGCAGCGGCGAGTGGATCTCCTCCCGGCAGCGCGGCTGCGACCGACAGGGCATTGACGGGTCGATTCGCCGGCTCAGGTTCCAGGCAGCGCAAAATGACGCGCTCGACCAGCGGGTCCAGATCCTTGACGAACGACGACGGACGGCTGATATCCCCGGCGGCGCGCGAGCGGACCAGATCGGCGAGATTGTCGGCGCTGAACGCGCGCTTGCCGGTAAAGAGTTCGTAGAGCACGAGACCGAGCGCGTAGATATCGCTCTTCTCGGTCACTTCCCTTCCCGCAAGCTGCTCGGGGGCCATGTAGGCCGGCGTTCCGCTGCGTACTTCCGAACCCTTGGCCTGATCGGCAAGAGCGGCCAGGCCAAAGTCGGTGATGATGGCTTGGCCGCGGCCATCGAGCATGATGTTCGCCGGCTTGAGATCACGATGGAGAACGCCTTTGGCGTGCGCGGCAGCGAGTCCGGCGCACAACTGGCGCGCAATGTCGAGCGCCTTGTCGTTGGGCAGGCGTCCGATGCGGCGCAGGAGCGAGCCGAGGTCTTCTCCGTCCACATACTCCATCGAGAGGTAGGTTTGGCCATCGACTTCGCCGACGTCATAGACGCGGCAGACGTTTGGGTGCGAGACCTTGCGCGCAATGCGGACTTCCGCGCGGAAACGATCGAGCAGCGCGGGATCGCTGGCCGCTTCTTCGGGCAGGAATTTGAGGGCCACGGGCTGTCCAAGCGTGAGGTCGTCGGCGCGATAGACTTCGCCCATTCCTCCGCGGCCGAGCAGAGCGACCACCCGATAACGATCGGCCAGTAACGAACCAGGCAGAAACCTTCCGTAGTTGAGCAGCGCGTTGGAGGAAGAGCTCATGTGGCTGGATTTCGAGGGCGGACGAGGCGAACGCGGAGTCCGAGGCAATTGCGACGAGATCAGCGTGGAGACCTGGTCGGGACTGAGTGCGGGCGCATCGGCAATCGCCACCGTCTCCTCGCTGAGCTGGGTCGAGACATCATCGGTCGACTGTGCCGCACCGCACGAAGGACAGAACCGGGAGAGCGGCGGAACCTGATTGCCACAAGAATTGCAGCGGGACATTAGGGAGAATGCCTCGAGAGAGCGTCTGGCGGAAGTCTACGCGAATGCGGGAAAAATGGAAACCCAGGGCCGAGAGGCACGCTACTGAAGCCGGCCCGTCATTGCCCGATCTTCCAGTTAGGAATGGCTCCGGAGGCGTGGAGGCTCCCACTGACGATCATCGGGGCGATATAAACCCATTTCGGCACCTTCATCTTGTGCAATACATAGGAACTCAGTTCAACCCCGGCAAATTCCGCGGCCATCATGGCCGCCGTTCGGCCGGGAGTCGGATGCCTTCCATAGGCCCATGTCGAACCGCCTTCGCTTGCGCCTCGGCTCATACCCGCCGTCGTAATACCGTCAGCAGTCAGCCATGCCGCTTCAAAAACGCTGGCCGCAATCACCGCTTTGTTCGTGCGCCAGCGCTCGCTCTTGAAGATCGCTGGAGGCGCATTCGCTGCGCTTACCGTGCCGGAGAGCGGAAGGAATTCAGTCTCGTTAAACACGCCAGCCTCGCTGCGTGGCAGATTGATCGATGGAAAGGTCGCTGAAAGATCGCCGGGTTGCCGTTCCATTGCATTGAAGTCATCCGGCCCGCTGAGGTCATCTGGCCAATTGATCGGATCGCAATGGATTGACGGGTCCAACTTCGATACGGATGGCGGTGTCGCGGGACCGTCAGCGGCGTGCACTATCGAAGGCCGGAGCGCCACAACCAGAAACAAACTCGCTAGAATCAAAAAGCTAGGGAAGGCGGAAGCGCGGGGCCTCTCTGAACACTGGCTCTCCGGTGAATAATGAAGTGTCATAGGCCAAAACCCGTTCCCTGAAATCTTTCCCGAAGAGCGCGCTTTCATGACGGGCGCCCATGCCGATAGTCGATGTTCGGTAACATCGCCGATCAACGACGCCTCATTTCGAGCGACATGCTAAGTATCGGGTAGGACAATTGCAAGGAGGTTGTAGATTGACACCGGGGCGCGGTACGAAGGTAATAGGGCGAGGAAACAAAGCACGGAATGAGATGCGAGCAGAATTCCTGCGATTTAACGGCGCTGTCGAGCGAGATCCCGCCATTGATGCCTGGATGAAGGAACATGCCGGCGAATTGGGTGCCATCGCCCAGGAGTGGTTTGAGGTGATGCGAAAGTGCGGAGACGAAGTCCGGGAGCTCTTGCATGATGGCTGTCCGGTTGCCTGTCTGGGAGATGCCCCGTTCGGCTACGTCAATGTGTTTACTTCGCACGCAAACGTGGGATTCTTTCACGGCGCGTCGTTGCCGGATCCGGCACGCCTGCTGACCGGCGCCGGCAGATTCATGCGCCACGTGAAACTGAGGCCGGGAACCGCTACAGACTCGGGAGCGCTGCGCAGCCTCGTTGAAGCCGCATACGCGGATATAAAGGAGCGCGTCGAACACGGCTAGATCGGAGAAACAACTTCGGGCTGTGCGGATGACAACTGCGCTTGGCAGGCTAGTTTGCTCCTGAGCCGAAGCGCACCAATAGAATTAAGAGGCACCAGAGGCAAATGAATATCCTGCTGATTGAGGACGACGAAGCTACTCGGGAGATGATCATCGGCGTTCTGAAGCGCCTTGGTCCGGACATCGAAATTGAGGTAACGGAGAATGGGGATGAGGCTCTTGCCCACTACTTCGAGCGTCGTCATGACCTGGTGATCACGGACAATACCCATCCTGGTATGGGCGGAATCGAGCTGATAGAAGCCATCGTCAGCAAGCACCCACTACAACGGTTCATTCTTCAGACTGGAAACTCGGGGGAGCACATTGCATCGTTCCGGCAACAACACCCCGACATTCCCCTCTTGCCGAAGCCGTACCAATTGCCGCATCTTTTGGATCTGGTGAAAGCAGTGGCCGGCTAGAACCCGTGATCCGCCAATTGCGCGAGTCTTGTAGCCTTCCACAACGGGCATTCTGATTTACCGCGGCCGCACTGAACTTGTGGAAGGTGCAGCTCGGTCCAAATTCCACGGCGGTTCTGGCAAATGGGCAGGCGGGCGTCTGTACGTTCGACAGGTCGGGGACGCACTCCTGAGAGATGTCATCGGCATTCCCTCGCGCTACTTTAGGGCAGAGCTTCGCAGCCTTGTCGGCTACCGAAGCCTCGGCCACTCGAGGAGCACAAATGTCCGCTTCCCCCAGCTTCACCGCACGGCGCAGTTCGAGAGTCCCTTTCAAAGTTCCGGTGCGCGTCACCAGCCTGGACCCCGATGCACAATTTTCTGAGATGTGCGAGACATTGGTCGTGAGTGCGCACGGTTGCGCGCTTCGCTTGCCCGTCAAGCTGGATGCAGGGAGCGCTCTCCGCCTGCACCGGCGCGGAGGGCGCCAGGCCACGGCTTACGTGGTCTTCTGCCAGCCCATGGGGCCGGAGGGGCGAAGCTTTCGGTTGGGCGCGCAGCTCGAACGGCCGGAGAATTTCTGGGGGTTGGAGTCATACCCGGACGACTGGAAGGTTGTGGAAATGCCCGTTCCCGCCGGTCAACGAGTGCTTGAAGGATCGCCCTCCACTTCCATGGTCGTGCATCAGCAGACAGCTCCTTCGCGCACGCCGCGCGAGATTCTCGACAAGATCGAGGAAAAACTGTCCGAGGAGCGCCTACGTGGCGTGCTTGCGAAATTCGTGCAGCCGCTGCAAACGGAAGTGACCGAACTCCGCGAGAAACTGGCCGCCAATGCCCGGCGCAACCGCTTTGAGGTATCGCTCGGATCCATTCCGCCGGAACTGGAGGAGAAGTTGTGGGAACGCCTGCGGCAGGACCTGGGCACACGCATACTGCGGCAGACCCAGGAACAGTCGGCAGAGATTCTTGGATCGGCCAAGACCGCCATCGAGCAGAAGATCAGCGCGGAGGTGACCGAATTCCGGCAGCATCTTGCGGGCGAACTGAAGGCGGTTGAACAACGGGCTCGCGTGTTGGCCACGGACCTCTCGAGCACCGCCCAACAGGAGGCGCGCGCGGGAATCGAGAAACTGCAACGGCGGGCGCTCGACGCGGGTGCGCATCTCGATGCGCAAGCAGAGAAACTTCTGGGGACGCTGCAGGGACAACTTGCGGAGTCGCACGAGGGTTACCGGCACGGCATGGAGCGGATGCAGGAGGAGGTCGCGGCCAAGGCATCTGAGGTTCAGTCCGAAGTGTCAGGCCTGGGAGAAAGGATTGGAAAGCTGAACGAGTCGGTGCGCCGGCTTGAGTCCGAACTCGACGCGCACCTGGTACGCCTGGCAGCCGAAATCGTCTCTGGCGCGGAAGGTCAAATTGAAAGCGCGGTGGCCGCGGCGCTCCGGAACCTCCGTGCACGCAGCGCGAATGAAATCGAAACCAGGCTGGGTGAAATGTGCAGCCACTTGAGAACCATCCAGAACCGGATTGAGAACTCGTTCGTCGGCGGAGTGACGGCGCAGAGCGATGAAGCTGTACAGTCGATCGGGCGGCGCTTCGAGGAACTCGCACAGAAATCTACCAAGACCTGGCGAGTCGCTCTGGCGAAGGACTTGAGTTCAGTGGCCGACGCGCTGGGGCAACAGCTGCGCCGGGAGGTCGGGACAGAAGCGGAGCGAGAAGGAGACAGCCGGGACTCGGCGGATGCTGCCGCAGGAAGCTAGAGAGAGGCCTGGGGCATCTACGCTAGCCGGCGAGAATTCTGCGCACCTGATCGATGTGATTCATATCATGGGCGGCCATGTGGCGGCATAAATCCCGCACGGTGAGCTTGCCGCGCTCGGCGTGCACGCCGTAGCACTGCCATTGCTCCGGAGTGAGCCCTGCAAACATTCGCAGGTTGGCTTCCCGCAGAAGGCGAAACATTTCAAGAGCTTCGCGGGCCTTCCACGCCGCGTAATCTCCCAGGCGGGCCCACATTTCCTGATCGAAACCGAGCAGCGCGAGGCCGTCGTGCTCGATCATCTGGCGGTAACGCCAGGTGCTGCTCAGTTCGTCCTCAGCCATGTGCGCCAGAATCTCCGTTACCGACCACTTATCGGGCGCCGGCCTGCGACCAAGCGCCGAGTCGGCGATGCCCGCGATTAGTTTTGCCAATGTCTGTGGCGCCTGGCTTTGCAGGGCGAGCGGGTCTTTGCCTTCGACATACGCCGCAAGGCGGGCTTTGTACTGTTCGGCGGCTTCAGCCATGTTTACGTCCTGGGCGGCAAGATTTCTTTGGCATTTACCAACGACACGCTTTGAGGTTCACCCGCGAGTTCAATGCTCCGCGAGCGCGCGGTGGACCATGTAGATCGCAATCGCGCCCTCGCCGACGGCGGAGGCAACGCGTTTTACATTTCCGGCGCGAACATCGCCCACCGCAAACACCGATGGAAGGCTCGTCTCAAACATCTGCGGTGGGCGGGTCAGGGTCCACGCGGGCGATGAGTCTCCATTTTGTGGCAACGTGACATCGCGCCCAGTAAGGATGAAACCCTTTTCGTCGAGCGCGACGCAGCCTTGCAGCCATCCGGTTCGTGGCGACGCTCCCGTCATGAGAAAGACGTGACCGAGGTCACGCGTTGAAGTCTTGCCCGTGCCTTTGTCGCGCCAGGTGATGCGTTTGAGCTCGCCGCCCTCGCCGTCGCCCTCCATGCCGACGATTTCCGTATTGCAGATGAGTTCGATCTTGGGATTTTCCATGATGCGTTGGATCAGATAGCGAGACATAGTGTCGGCCAGGCCGTCGCGGCGCACGCACATGTATACCTTGTGCGCGGTTTGCGCGAGGTAAATGGCGGCTTGTCCGGCCGAGTTCGCCCCGCCCACCACCACCACGTCGGCACCCTCGCAAAGCTGCGATTCAATATAAGTGGCGCCGTAGTAGACGCCACGGCCTTCGAACTGCTTGAGGTTAGCGATCTGCGGCTTGTTGTACTGCGCTCCGGTTGAGATCACGATGGAACGGGTCGGCAGTTCTTCGCCATTGTCGAGGATGATCTTATAGGGCCGCTGGTCACAGTTAAGGCGCACTACGCCGTGGCCGATCATCAGCTTCGCGCCAAATTTTTGCGCTTGCGCCAGCGCGCGGTTGGCTAGCTCCTGGCCGGAAACTCCGGTGGGGAAACCAAGATAGTTTTCGATCTTCGAACTCGATCCCGCCTGCCCGCCCGGGGATTCGACTTCGATCACCAGCGCGTCGAGACCTTCCGAAGCGGCATACACCGCGGCCGCCAGACCCGAAGGGCCAGCGCCCACGATGATGACGTCGCGCATCTGCGAGCTATCGATGCTGACATTGAAGCCGATGCAGTCGGCCAGATGTTGGATCGTGGGATTGCGAAAAACATTGCCACCCTTGCAAATGACGACCGGGACCTCGGAGGCCTTCACGTTGAAACGGTCGAGCAATGCCTGGGAGCCCTTGTCAGTGTCGAGATCGACATAGGTGTAGGGATAAGCATTGCGGCCAAGAAACTCGCGAATCCGGAGCGTACCGGCGGAATGGCGGGAGCCGAGCAGGATCAGGTTGCCGAGGCCATGGGAGATCAGGGCGAGGCGGCGCAGGATGAAGGCGCGCATGAAGATTTCGCTGAGCTCGGCGTCCTTGGCGACGAGCGAGTGGAGGCCCTCGTTACTGACTTCGAGAAACTCTCCGGATTCGGTGATGCGGCCACGCACCAGACAGCGCGCGCCGGAGATCATCGCCATTTCACCCGTAAACTCACCGGGAAAGTGACCGACAATGGAGCGTTCGCCGTCGATTCCGGGCTGTACGATCTCCATTGCGCCGGAAAGAATCACGAAAAACGGGACCTGGGTGTCGCCCGGCTCAAACAAGACTTCGCCCGGCTTAACCTTGCGCACCTTGCCGGTGGGACGGATGCGATCGATCTGCGCCTCCGTCAAGGTGGGGAAAATCTGGGTGCTGGGATCGAGAATGCTGGGTACGGGCCATGTGGACATAAGGTTTTCCTGGGCGAAGCGGCGAATGAACAGAAAGTATAGATGTTGCAGGAAGGAGTTTGGGTGCGCGGGTTGGGCTTGTTCAATGCATTAGTTGGGCCGGCGTATTTGCGTCTTGACTACGGAGTTCGCAGGGTTCTCGCAGTGGTCGTGGAGTACAGCGCTCATGGACCTCACTCTTGGGTGATGGAGCGGAGATCGTCGAAGAAGGTCGGGTAGGAAACGCCCGCGGCATCGGCGCCATGGATGAGCGTTTCGCCATTGGCGCGCAGGGCTGCGATGGCGAAAGCCATGGCAATGCGGTGGTCGCCGAAGGAATCGAGTTCGGCGGCATGCAGCTTCTGGCAGCCGGGAATGCGCAGACCGTCGGGGCACTCTTCGACTTCGGCTCCCATCTTGCGAAGATTGGCGGTGACGGCGGCAATGCGATCGGATTCCTTGACGCGCAGTTCCCGGGCGTCCCGGATCTCGATGCCGTTTTCCGTGTAGGGCGCGGCGGCGGCTAGAACTGGAATTTCGTCGATGAGCGCGGCGGTATCGGCGTCGGCGATGACGCCTCCCCGCCAGCCCGCGCCTTGCGCCTCGATGCTGCCGATCAGTTCGCCGTGCTGTTGCTCGATCTGGCCGACGGTAATCTTCAATCCCATCTGAATCAGAATGTCGAGCAGGCGGGCGCGGGTGGGATTCATGAGGATGCCGGGAAGCGCGATCTGCGAGCCGGGAAAAATCGCCGCGGCGCAGAGGAAAAACGCCGCGCTGGAGAGGTCTCCTGGGACGCGGGCTTCGATGGCGGTGAGCTGCTGGCCTCCGCGAATGCGAGCTACGTTGCCGTGGCGATCGACCTCCGCGCCAAAGGCCTGCAGGGCCAGTTCGCCGTGGTCGCGCGTACGGATAGGTTCCTCGACAATTGTTTCGCCGTCCGCGAACAGGCCGGCAAAGAGCACGCACGACTTGACCTGGGCGCTGGCAACTTCGGGCTTGTAGTGAATGGCATTGAGATGGCCGCCTTGAATCTTGAGCGGAGGACGGCCGGCGTCGCTGGATGAGATCTTTGCGCCCATCTCCGAAAGCGGCTTGATAATGCGCGCCATCGGGCGGCGGGAGAGAGATTCGTCGCCAAATAACTCGCTTGCGAAAGCCTGCCCCGCCAGGATGCCGCTTAGCATGCGCATCGTCGACCCGGAGTTGCCACAATCAAGCGGGGAATTCGGCGCTTGCAAAGCGGGAGGGCCTTTCGCCGAACCTACGCCGGAGACCTCGATGGCGCCGTCCTCGGCGCGTCGCCATTGCGCGCCGAGTTGAGCGACGCAGCCGAGCGTGCTGGCGCAGTCCTGCGCGGCGGAGAAGTTATGAAAGCGGCTGGCGCCGTGGGCGAGGGCCGCCAGCATCGCGTAGCGATGAGAGATCGATTTGTCGCCGGGAATGCGGACCGCTCCCTGAATGGCGCGAGCGGGATGGATGGTGATGGAATCCATGGACAGTCCATAGTAAAGCAGGGTAGGGCGTGGTTGGTTCCTCGTCCTTTGTCATTCGTCCTTCGTCGTTGGCCCTTCGTCCTTCGCCTTTCGCCACCCCGCGCCGTCAATCATCGGTCGCATCGGTCGGTCGCGCGGAACTCGTCTTCACAAATTCTCCGGGAATATTGCTAGAGTATGCATCAAAGTTCCAAGCAGACTTACTCAGAGCCGGATGCGTTTGCGATGGGTTGTTCTCTTTCGCAGGGTGAAGTATGACCTTTGTGTCTTGGTTTGAAGAACACTAGAGGATAGAGTCAGGTTATTCATGGCGGTTTTTCCGAAATCGTTGGTTGCCGTTTCCGCTTTTTGGGTCGTCTTTTTTGTCTCTTTCGCGCTGGGGCAGAGCTCTTCGGCGCCGACCTTGTCGTCATCATCATCGCCGAGCGACGCGCCTGGAACCATCAGCGGAACGGTGGTTGACCAGAGTGGAGCAGTGGTTGCGGGAGCGGAGGTCAAACTTACCTATGTCGACTCGAAGTCGAATGCGCAGGCATTGTCCGCCATTTCGGACAAGGATGGCGAATTCTTCTTCCCCAGGGTCGATCCGGGCGCCTTTCAATTGGCAATAACTTCGACGGGATTTGAGGCGAAAGCGTACTCGGGAACACTGCGCGCGGCTGAAGTGCAGACCGTGCCTCCGATCGCAATGACCGTGGCGGAAGCGCACACTGAGGTGCAGGTAGGGTTGAGCCGGGTAGAGGTTGCGACGGAAGAAATCAAGGAAGAAGAGCACCAGCGCGTGCTGGGAGTGATCCCGAATTTCTACGTGAGCTATGTGTCGAATGCGGCCCCGCTCGACGCCAAGCAGAAATTTCAGCTGGCGTTTCGCTCCATGCTCGATCCTTTCAACATCCTGATCGTGGGCGGGTCGGCGGGCGTGGAGCAGGCGCAGAACCACTTTGCGCAATATGGCCAGGGGGCGCTGGGCTACGGCAAGCGCTTCGGGGCGAACTATGCCGATATCGCCAGCGGCACGCTGATCGGCGGAGCGATTCTGCCCTCGCTGCTGAAGCAGGACCCTCGATATTTCTATAAGGGGACGGGCACGATCCCTGCCCGCGCCAGTTATGCCATGGCAAGCGCGCTCATCTGCAAAGGGGACAATGGGCGCTGGCAGCCGAACTATTCGAACGTCGCGGGAAACCTGGCGGCGGGCGGGCTTTCGAATCTTTATTATCCCGAGCAGGACCGCAACGGAGCCGCCTTGACGTTTGAAAACGGAGCCGTCGCGATCGCCGCCTCAGCGATCCAGAATTTGTTTCAGGAATTCATCGTGAAGAAGCTGACGCCGAAGCGGAAGGGGCAGGGCGGGCCGTGAACCTCACTCCTACTTTATTGCGCCGTCGCAAGCATGAAGATGTTGCTTCATCCCGTCCCAACTAACTGGCGCTAATGTGCGGCAGGAACTTCGGCGTTTGCCTCGCTTTTGTCGTCTGCTCGAAGGCATAAGCCAGCCTGATCAAAACCGGCTCGCTCCACGCCCGCCCAAAAAATGAGATGCCAACCGGCAATCCGAAAATTGAACCTGCGGTAACGTTGATGTTGGGATAGCCGGCTACGGCGGCCGCGTTCGAACTGCCTCCGGCGACGTGGTCTCCGTTAACGAGGTCGGTGAGCCACGCTGGGCTGCCGGTGGGCGCTACGATGGCGTCCAGTTTGTGCTGGTCCATGAGCGCATCGATGCCTTCCGTGCCGGCCAGTTGACGATTCTTCGCCAGCGCGTCCAGATACTCCTTCTCGGTTAATGGGCCTTTGGTCTCCGACTTGATGAACAAGTCCTGCCCGAAGTACAGCATCTCTTTCTCGCGGTTGCGCTCGTTGAACTCGATGATGTCCTTGAGCGTGCGCACCGGCGCTCCCGGCGCGAGGCGCGAAAGATAGGCGTTCAGGTCGGCCTTGAGCTCGTAGAGAAAGACGAGGAGCTCCATGTCGTCGAACTTGCCGAAGGCGGCGATGTCGGCGGGATCGATGAGGGT
>Ga0335078_10000592_pt1 | contig 55651 bp, 85 predicted proteins | sample Lox_Sample_32_FD_206711 | JGI IMG/M metagenome (GOLD analysis project Ga0335078, IMG submission 206711) | Soil microbial communities from Loxahatchee National Wildlife Refuge, Florida, United States - Lox_Sample_3.2 | ecosystem: Environmental > Terrestrial > Soil > Wetlands | place: USA... | reverse complement strand
CCACAATCTCTCGCGAGTGAGATGGGTGTTTCCTTGCGCACTGTAGGTTCCTGGCTAACTGGCGCGGTTCAGCCGCGTCCCATTGCGTTGATCTACATGGCCCTGATATTCCATCTCCCATCCCCCATCGACCTCCAGAAGCAAAGGCCGAGCAATGAGTAGTGCGTGTATAAAATGTGGTCGTCCGCTCCGGCCTGAACCCGCCGACGCCTCCGCCTCCGCCCGCGCCCGTCTCTATGGTCCTGAATGCCAGCGCCAGATTGACGCTGCAATCCGGATCCTCAATACCACGACGACCTGCCCAGTTTCTGCACGCGCGGCTGCACGGCTACTGGCTACTGGTGCAACTCAGCGCTCCGGCTCCGCCCCTCACGTATACTCTACAAGGAGCGAGAACCCAGCCACCCCTAACATCGTCTACCTAACAACCCCGACACGCTGTACATGTCCGGCAGCAGAACATCGCCCCAGCCTACCGACCTGTAAGCATCTTCTCGCGGTTGTTGTCCTGGAGGCATGATCCCTTGCAACGTGCAGTCTTTTCTCCCCCGCCCAATCCTAAGATTGTCGGCTCTCCCTTTCCTCCTCGTTCAAGACGGCCCGTCAACACCCATGACAGCCTGTGTCTGCGGACGACCGAAACACCAAACCAAACCTACTGCTGGTGTCTTTGCACGGCCTGCTGGGACAAGCAACGAGCACGCTGCATATGTAGCGTCTGTGAATGCCCGACGAAGAGGGTGGTCTTTCTTTACCTGTGACCGGTCCGGTATAGTATCCGCAAAAGGACAAAGCAGGCAGGAGCCCACCATCCATGGCGCTGGACTTTGATGATCTATACGGGACCACTAGGATCCTGGCTGCTATCGCCGCACTAGACGCGAAACTGGAGGCAATCACGATGTCACTACAAGAAGACGTCGATGCCATCACTGGCGTGCTGAACGATGTGAAGAGCCAAAGCGGTGTCCTCGTGACCGATGTCACCGCTATTCAGGCCGCGCTGGCGGCCGGTCAGCCGCCGGACCTGAGCGCGCTCGACAACCTGGTAAGCAACGCGAAGGATATTCAGTCAGCTCTCGACTCGGCGGTAGGCAGCGTTAACGCGCTGGTTCCGCCGCCTCCGGCCCCGACCACCTAGACGCCGCCACCCGCCACCCGCCACCCGCCACCCGCCACCCGCCACCCGCCACCCGCCTAACCAGGCGATTAGCTAACTCGCAAGTTCTACGCTATCTTAGGGACCGTGCCGCCGCGTGCTACGTCTAGCCGTCGGCCCGGTCCCACTCGCGCTCTAGCGGATATATACAGGGGCAAGGACCGGCTGGCGCTCATTAGCGACCTCGCGATGAACGAGCTGAGCGCCAGAGAGATAGCGCTGCGCGAAGGTGTCAAGACCGAGGACATCCAGCGGTTTCGCGAAGAACACGTCACCGAGATAGCCGAGGTAAGGGCTGCGCTGGCGGGTAAACTGGCTATTGAAACGGCCGGATTGTGGATCACAAAGAAGCAGAATAGGCTTGCAGAGTACCAGGCACAGGTCGAGGATATACGCGATTTCCTGGCTGAATTGCGCGAGACAGGCGTAAGTTGGTCTCGGAGTCACCGCGATATGCTGAAGGTTTATCTCGACTTGTTCAAGCAGACTGCTGAGGAGCTTGGGGCATACCCGCAGCGTGCTCAGGCGCCAGCAAAGACAGGCCAGACTGTTCACTATGTCATCGACACCGCTGACCCAGCGGTGATGCAATGACGACGCAGACACACGCTCCGCTGACGCACCTCTTCTCTCCGCGAGGTGCGTGTGCTGATGTGTTCAAATGTAGAGATCCCGAGGTGCTGCTTTCGGGTCCGGCAGGCACCGGGAAGAGCCGCGCGTGCCTGGAAAAGTTGCATATCATGATGCTACTGAATCCAGGTGCGCGCGGACTCATTGCGCGCAAGGCAGCCGTTACCTTGAGCTCTACAGCCTTGGTTACATGGCGTCGTTTTGTCGCGAAAGAAGCGATTGAGTGCGGCGACGTCACCTACTATGGCGGCAGTGCACAGGAGCCAGCAAGTTACCAGTACAAGAATGGATCGGTTGTTGCGATTGGCGGGCTGGACAAGGTCAGCAAGATCATGTCCGCCGAGTATGACGTCATCTATATTCAAGAGGCTACGGAGCTAACTGAAAACGACTGGGAAGCACTTACGACGCGGCTGCGGAACTGGACGATTACGTTCCAGCAGCTAATTGGCGATTGTAACCCGCAGCATCCTGAGCATTGGCTGAAGTCCCGGTGTGACAAGGGCATCACGACAATGCTGGAGAGTCGGCACGAGGACAATCCTGTTCTGTTCGATCACAAAGGCACGATCACAGAGCAGGGAATTGATTATATCGCCAAGCTAAACAGCCTTACTGGCGTGCGATTTCAGCGGCTCCGGCTTGGGCGATGGGTGGCGGCCGAGGGTGTTATCTATGAGGACTGGTCGAACGTCCATTTGCTGAATGAGGTGCCGCACAATGCTGGCGCCCATATAGACCGCAGCGGCATTCCGATGAACTGGCCTAGGTTCTGGTCTATTGATTTCGGATACACCAACCCATTCGTGTGCCAGATGTGGGCCGAGGATCCAGATGGGCGGCTGTACCTGTACCGGGAGATCTACCACACCAAGCGGACGGTCGATCAGCACGCGCAGACGATCCGCTCGCTGGTGATGAACGAAAGAGGCAGCTGGATAACCCCGCGACCGCGCTCCATAGTAGCCGACCACGACGCGGAAGGCCGAGCAACCCTAGAGAAAGAGCTGGGGCATTCTACTGAGGCAGCGCACAAGTCCGTTCTCGAGGGGATAGAGGCCGTACAGACGCGGTTGCGTCCGGCTGGAGACGGTTTGCCTCGGCTGTTCATCATCAGGAATGCGCTTCACGAGCGAGATGAGGAGCTGGCCGAGGCAAGTAAGCCGACCTGTACCGCCGAGGAGATACCGGCGTACGTCTGGTCCAACCGCTCGAAGGAAGGGCCAGTCAAGGAGGATGACCACGGCTGTGACGCGATGCGCTATGTTGCGGCGCACCGGGACTTTGGCATCCGGCCTATCTTCAGGAGCTTTCAGGTATGACGACGAACCCCAGCACCGAGCATCTGATGCACTGGCTTGAGCCGAACCCAAGGCTTGATGGGGTTGCTGCTGAAGTTGCAGAGGCGGTTCATGACCTGGCTACCGAAATGACAGAGATACTTGACGATGGGCCGGAGCTGAATGCTGGACTGAGGAAACTCCGTGAGGCAAAAGACTGCTTCGTAATCCAGGCACTGGAGGACAAAGAGTAATGACTGCCCCGGAGACACGGCAATTCCAGGCATATGGCAGCAACGGCAGCCCGAGGAAGCCGAAGTGGACCCCTAACATCAGGACGCGGCTGCGACGCCGCGCTGCGCCGCTAGCCAGCCATATCAGGGACCATGTCTATAGCCTGCTGGGTCTGGGATGTGTTTCGGCCGCAGCCTTTTACCATTCGGTATTCAGTGGCCTGCTCGTGACTGGCGTCCTTCTCCTGGTCTTCGAGTGGAAGGTCAGTGAGTAGCCGTGCGGCTCATTCTTCTGTGGGCACTGCTGCTGGCCATCGCTCTGAAGAACGGGGTGTAAGCCGACATGCCTAAGTCCCTGTTCGGTAAGGCTGCCAAGATACTGGCCCAGGGGCACCCCATTCCCTTCCCCAGCCGATGGGGAGGCAGCGGCCAGGGCAGTCTGTACGGAACAGGTACAGCAGACCGCTTCACAATGATGAACGCGATGGGGACACAAGGTACCCTGTTCGCGATTATCCAGCTGCTAAGTACTGGCTCGCAGAGCTATGGCGGCTGGTCGATGTACAAGAAGATCACCGATGCGCGCGTAAGGTATGCCTCTACTGACCGGGGCAGCGACCAGCGCACCGAGGTTCTTCAGCACCAGGCACTGCGGCTGTGGAACCGGCCCAACTTGTTCATGACAGGCCCCGAGTTTCGTGAGATCGGCTGGCAGCATATGGAGCTGGTCGGCGAATGGTACTGGGTACTCAGCAGAGGTCCGACTGGTAAGAGCATCCCGACCGAGATGTGGCCTGTGCGGCCGGACCGGATGGAGCCGATTCCGGACAAGGACAAGTTCCTCGTTGGCTGGGTGTATACCGGGCCGAATGGTGAGCAGGTTCCGCTCAGTACAGACGAGGTTATCCAGCTCAGGTATCCGCACCCCACTGATTACTACAGGGGCCTGAGTGCTGTCCAGGCAATACTCGTGGATATCGACGCGGCAAAGTACTCGGCCGAATGGTCAAGGAACTTCTTCCTGAACAGCGCGCAGCCCGGCGGCATCGTGACATTCAGCAAGCGGCTGAGCGATGAAGAGTTCACTGAGTTCACAGACCGCTGGCGTGAGCAGCACCAGGGTGTTGCACGTGGGCACCGTGTTGGGGTCCTGGAGCAGGGGGCAACCTGGAGCCCAAACACCTACAGCATGCAGGATATGCAGTTCCCGGAGCTGCGCAAGGTGACGAGCGACATGATCCGGCAGGCTTACCGGATTCACCAGTCGATGCTCGGCGACAGTACCGATGTCAACCGGGCCAATGCGCAAACAGCGCAAGAGGTCCACATTGCCTGGCACGAGGTACCGCGCCTGCGACGCCAGCAGAACATCCTGAACACAAAGTACCTTGAGATGTTCGGTGCTAACCCGCAGGTTGAGTTTGACTTTGATGATCCTAACCCAGAGAACCGGGAAGAAGACAACGCAGAGCTGATTGCTAAGTCCAATGCGGCCAAGACCCTCGTCAGCGCAGGTTACGATCCGCATGACGTACTGGAAGTTGTCGGGCTGCCGGATATGGATCTGGCCGAACTAGCTACCCAATCTGCTGCGCTGCCTCCGGGGTGGGTGGCGCTTCCTCCAGGGACACCTTCAAGCCCTGAGCCGGAGACCCCAGCTAACCCTACCACTACGGTGCCCGCACCCACGCAGGCGCCATCTGAGCCACAGCCAGCACCATCCCCTCCGGCACCACCCGGAGCCGCACAAGCGCAGGCAAGCGCAGATTTGGAGGGTATTCGGTACCAGGACATTGCGGAACTGATCAGAGCAGGATTCTCGGATGTGAAGAGCAACGGCCGCGGCAGCGTTCGCTGAAGGCCGTTCCGGACACCCAGGGAAGAAGGAATATGAAGAGGCTTCGACATTTCTCTTTGCGGTCTCGCATTGCCGCTGCCGGTCTGGGCTTGGGCCTGATCGGTGCTGGCACGGCGGCGTATGCTGCTGTCTCGCCGACGCCGGAGGTTGCGCCGAATGGCAATGCCGGCTATAACGCAGTCACGACCGCCGCAACCGGGTACAACCAGGTTCAGACCGTCGTTACGCCGACTCAGTACGGTACGACGATCAAGACTGGTGCCCAGGGTGTGCAGTTGTGTTCGAGCGCGACGAACCAGGCGCAGCAACTCGGCCTGGCGAGCACGAACCTGAGCACGACCTATGCAGTCGACTACGCGAGCGGGGTGCTGCCCAGTCCGGGCTGCCCTACTGCTGGCGTGCTGGCCAGCCCATCGTCCATCAGCAGCAGTCTTTCGGCGGTTCCGTATGGACACTCGGTCTGGTTGAGCGTCAGCAGCGGAGCGGTGTCGCGCGTTCGGTGGCTGCTGGTCTGCGTGGCGCGCGGACCGCTGGCGACGACACCGCCGACTCCGGCACCGACGACACCAGTCCCGACACCAACCGGGACGACAGCGCCAACAGCGACCCCATCCCCAACCACGACGGTAACCCCAGCGCCACCACGGATTCACCGGACGTTCACCTGCCATTGGGTGAAGATCACGCTGACTCGTGACCAGGTGCTGTACGCGGCGCAGGACCTGAACGCAACCGGCGCGACGGGGGACGCGGCAGGCGTGTTCACCAAGATCGTGAACCTTCCTGCAGCACAGGTCTTCAACCACGCTGACGCGGGCGTGAACGAGAACCAGACCGCGATGGTGCCTTGCGCATCCACCTCGCTGATCGGGCCTGCTGCCTACATCACCCAGGCATGCCAGCCGGTCGCGACATTTGAGTACACCGAGGCCAGCATTGGCGCGTCCAGCGCTCCGCTGTCCTCATACACTACATCCGAAGGCATCAGCCCGGCAGCTACCGGAGCACTGGTCGCCCCGAACAACAGCCAGAGTCTCGTGAATACTGGCCCGCACGGCAGTTCGACAGACGCGGCCACCGCAGGTGACCACTTCGTCCTGTCAACGGCGAACGCACCAACCAGTTAGCCGAAAGGCCCCTGTCCTCTTCAGGAGGGCAGGGGCATACGGTGCAGGGCGGTAAAGGAGGGATTGTGTGAGTAGGAATACACCCTGGCGAACGACCAGGAAGATGTATGCCCTGCACCAGCAGAAGAATGACTGGTACAGGATCAAGAACCAGGTCAACGGGCCGACTCAATTGCACATCTACGACGAGATCGGCTACTTTGGGGTTTCGGCTGGAGACCTCATCCGTGACATGGCTGACATTCCCGGACCTCTCGAAGTCCACCTGAATTCTCCAGGCGGAGAGGTCTTTGACGGCATAGCGATCTACAACGCATTGCTTGCGCGGAGCGACGTCACTGTCATGATTGACGGGCTGGCTGCCTCTATCGCTAGCGTCATTGCGATGGCCGGCAACCCGGTGCTGATTGCCCGGAATGCTCAGATGATGGTGCACGACGGATTCGGAATGGCGATCGGCAACGCGCAAGACCTGCGCGACCTAGCCGAGCTGCTTGACCGGACGAGCAACAACATTGCCAGTATCTACAGCGACCATACCGGACGTCCGCTCGAATACTGGCGCAACATCATGAAGGCCGAGACCTGGTACGATTCGTCCGAGGCGATTGATGTAGGGCTAGCCGACAGGACGATCGACTCGGGCGCTGGTCGGCAGGTCACAATTGCTGCCAAGGACAAGTGGGATCTCGAAAGTGCCTACCGGCTCAAGGGATCTATGCCGGTGGTGCCTCCTGGCCAGACGGGCCATGGTGCGGTAACCGGCACCCATGCCCACGATCATCCGGCCTTTGGGCAGCAGGACGCTGCCGACGACGGAACTCACAACCACAGTCACGTCCACAACAACGACGCCAACCACAACCATCATTCTACATGGGACCCTGATGGCGATGGCGACGATGACAGCACGCCCGAAGGCGATACCGATCACGACTACTGGGACGCTAGCGGCCGGCAGTTGAAGTCGGTGCCTGGTAAGCCGCTGAACGCGCGGTTTGAGCTGATTGACATCGTGAATGCGGCTGTGGACAATTCGCCCTGGGACGCTGGTAAGGCCATGGGTGATGGTGCGAACAGCGACAATCCTACTGCCTGGTATGCGGCTATCTGTGCGGGTAAGCGTGGCGGCGACACCAGTACACAGGCAGCATGGGCATTGCCGCACCACTACAAGCCGGGTGCTGCGCCGAATGCGGCAGGCGTCCGGAATGCTCTGGCTCGGATCGGCCAGACCCAGGGCCTTACCAACAAAGATGCGGCGCAGAGCCACCTCGAGGCTCACATGCGTGCGATCAATCCGGACTGGGACCCTAGTGGTAGTGCTGGGAACCCATTCGGCCTCAGCGATGAGGACATCATGAATTTCGCCAGGCAACTTAGGCTCTGAGAGGAGAGCACAAATGGCGCCAACGCTACAGATTCCGACCAGGCCTGAGGAGCTGGAGGAATTCCTGGGTGATCCCAGCAATGTCCGGAACATGATGACCGAACCTGGACGGTTCAAGGAATTCATCCAGGTCTACGCACGGGCCATCGTCGACAAGGACAACGACCTGAAGCGGCAGATTCAGGACCAGGTTCAGATCGGCCTGGCCGACTTCATGCGCGAGAACGGCATGGGTGGTGCACGGCTGAACCTGAGCAATGCGCACGAGAATCCGAAGATTGACATGCGCAAGGTCAGCCATGGCAAGGGTGCTGCGTACAACAGTGGCTCCTTTGGTGCTCGGCTTGAGCGTGAGATCAAGAAGGAAGGTGGGGAGGACTTGATGTTCGAGTCCACCTCGGAATTCTTCCAGGCCATCTGGCCCAGGTACGAAACGCTCAAGAACAGTGGCCGTCTCGGGGCGAAGCGCTCCGCTGCGCTCCGGATTCAGAACTCCTTCGGCAGCGAGGTTCCGGCCGACGGTGGTTTCCTCATCCCGGAGATTCTGCGCTCCGAGATTCTCCAGGTTGCCCTGGAGGACGCGGTGGTTCGCAGCCGGGCGCAGGTCATCCCGATGGACTCGCTCAGGGTGCCGATCCCGATGATCGACGTCACGAGCAACGTTTCCTCGGTGTTCGGTGGGGTCGTTTGCTACTGGACCGAAGAAGCAGCGCAGCTTGTAGAATCGCAGGCGAGCTTTGGGCGCGTGGTGCTCGACGCCAAGAAGCTGACCGGCTACGCGGAAGTGCCGAATGAGCTGCTAGCCGATGCTCCGGCCTTCGGTTCCTTCTTCGACACGATCTTCCCGCGCGCCATCGCCTGGTTCGAGGACATTGCGTTCATGACCGGCTCGGGCGTCGGCGAGCCGCTCGGTTTCATCAACTGCCCGGCGAGCGTTGGTGTCAGCGCTGAGGCCGGACAGCCGTCAGCAACCATCGTGTGGGAGAACATCGTCAAGATGTATGCCCGCATGCTGCCGACCGCGCTTGGGAGGGCCGTGTGGATCGCGAGCATCGATACCTTCCCGCAGCTGGCCACGATGGCGCTCTCGGTAGGCACCGGTGGTGGCCCGGTCTGGATGGGCAACTACACCAACCCAGGTACAGCTACTCCGCCCGTCACGATTCTCGGCCGTCCGGTGTACTTCACGGAGAAGACTCCGGCGCTCGGGACCACCGGCGACATCTCCTTCGTGGATCTCAGTTACTACCTGATCGGCGACCGCCAGATCATGCAGTCGATGTCCAGCGAGCACTACAAGTTCCAGAACGACAAGACGGCTTTCCGTGTGATCGAGCGCCTGGACGGTCGGCCGTGGATTCAGTCGGCAATCATCCCGCACAACGCCTCGGGCAACACGCTCACCCCATTCGTCCAGCTGGCTACACGTCCGTAGCCAAGCAGTTAATCCCTGGCAGTAACGCCCCAGGGGGACAGGAGTAACAATGTCAATGGAAGGGCTGGGAAGGGTGTTCAATACCGTTCCCATTGCCAACGGCAAGTACATTTCTATGAAGGAATGTGCCGCCATTACGTTCGTGTGTACAGGAGCTGACACATTTACCATCACCGAGGCACTGACCTCTGGCGGAGGCTCGGCGCAGGGTATCAGCACCCTCATCACCCACTTCTACCAGAGCACGAGCACGGCCGGTACGGCTGTCTGGACAAAGCAGACTCAGTCAGGAGCTGATGCCGTTGTTCAGGGTGCAGCCGACATAACAGCCATCGAGGTTCACGCTGCATGGCTGGATGACACGTTCGACTACGTCTGCTGCACGAATGGCGGTGCCGGCGGACTTGTCTGGGCGCTGACGCACGATCTGGAAGTCCAGCGGAAGCCGGAAAACCTAGCCGTCCTGGTTGCATGAGGGGAGTGAGATAAATGGAAGGTCTTGGCAGGCTGTTCAATGTCATCCCCATTGCGGCCGACACCGTTGCGGTGTACCTAGGTGAATGTGCGACGATTTCGTTTGTCTGCTCTGGCTCGGACACCTACACCGTGTCCATTGCTACTGCCTTCACGGGTACGTACCGGGCCGGAGCTTATGCTGGCTTCTCGCCGGCATGGACTCCGATCGATCACTACTACAAGTCAACGGCCGCCGACGGCAGCGCAGCATGGACTCGGGTGACCCTGGGCGCGGACGCAGCTACCTTCACGAGCACCGGCCTGATGACGGTATTTGCTGTCCATACAGCGGGCATCCGGCGTCTGGTTGACTCGACCGGCACGGACAGCGGTGCGTACACCTACATCAAGTGCGTCAGTACTGGTGGCGGCCTGGTCCGAGCCGTTACGCACGACCTGGCTGTCCAGCGCGGTCCGGCGAACCTCAAGATCCTGAGTGCCTGAGGAGGCGAAACATGACTACAATGATAGCGAACAAGGATGTCCGTACAATCGCCTTGGGCATCTCAGTGTCGCGCACTTCATCGCTCGTTGCACAAGTCCTTACGCCGATGTACACAATTACTGGCGGCCGGATTCTTGTCAGGATGATGTATGCGAAGCTGACGATCGGATCCGACGCGTCGAACGCTACGACAATCACCCTTGGGTTCACGGCCAGCGAGGGTGCTGGCGTCAGTGTTCCTGCGGCAATCGCGAGCAGCTCCGTTGTGGGCGTCGTTCGCGAGATCGGTACGCACTGGACGCTCAATGCCACGACAATCGGTGGAGCGCTTCAGATCGGCGCAACGGCAGCCACTCCGCTTGCGCAACATCCAGCATTCCTTCTTGGTCCTGGCGCCATTACCTACACCGGTGGCGTCGGTGTCAACCCAGGGTCAGCAGCCTGGTACCTGGAGTACACCCCGCTGGACACAGGGTCCCAGGTGGTGGCTGCGTAATGGCCAAGGCGAATCTAGCGCGAGCCTCGAGTAAGGAGGAGCTATCAGCTGGTACCAGCTCCTTGACATCCGTAAGCAGGCAAGGCTCGAGTGGAACCTTTCCCCAGGACACGGAGTCATCCCACCACTCGCCTGCCCTAGTTGCGGAGAGCCTCTCAGGGCAGGACCAACAGCCCAGTCAGCAATCCTTTACTGCCGGTACGACGGGTACCAGTACCCAAGAGACCACATTCGGCCAGCCCAGCCTGTCGGTCTCTTCGGAGGAGTCTCAGCAGGAGAGGGAAGTTACACAGGGCCAGGGGTATAGCGAGGAGGATCCCGGCAGCGGAGGATTCCTCGTCCCTTAACAACTGAATATGGCCAATCCCACCTGAGACGAAAGTCCTAGGTTCTCGGCAAGAAAGCAAGGCACAGGATGGCGCCGATTATCTTTCGACCGTGTTATTGCACACGGGAGCAAGTCAGACGTGCAGTTGAAGTCACGCTGGCTGAGTATGCTTACGACAGAATTGATCGCGCCATCCTGACTGCCTCTGAGGCAGTCGAGGCGCTGACGCAGCGAAAGTTCTACCCAGAGACAGCGACGCGCAAGTTTGACTGGCCGAACTATCAGTACACCTATCCGTGGAAGCTCTATCTGGACGAGAATGAGCTAGCGGACATCCCCACCGCAGTAGTAACTGGCTCCCTGCTTCCTGTTCCGGTTACCATTCCGATTCCTGACGTAATCTGCCAGCCGGTAAATACAGGGCCTCCCTATACGCGAATTGAGCTACGGCGTGATCTCTCTGTAGCATTCGGGTACAACTCGACGCCACAGGAGGACATCGCCATAACTGGCACATTCGGCTACTGGACAAAGACCGAGTCAGCAGGGGTCCTTGCGGCCGACGTGGCAATAGTGGATACTGCGGTGACGGTAAGCGACGGCTCGGTAGGTGTTGGTGATCTGCTTATTGCTGGCTCCGAGCGCATGATCGTGACCGACGCGGCTTATGCCGACACTGGCGTCGCCTACTCCGGGCTGAGCTCTGCCTCGGCGGCCGACAAGATAGTTGCGGTTCCGGACGGTACTGCCTTCAGCAAGGGCGAGATCTTGATGGTCGATGCCGAGTGGCTGCTCGTTGAGTACATCGCCGGCAACAACCTGGTCGTGAAACGGGCCTTCGAAGGCTCTGTACTGGCCGCTCACGCCGGAGGGACGCTCTGGGCTAGCCGTACCCTCACGGTCATCCGCGGAGCGCTAGGGACCATTGTAGCCACGCACAAGGTCGGCGACGCGCTTACGGCGTCCGTCGTGCCGGGCCTGATCCGGCAGCTGTCCATCGCCGAGGCCATAGTCTGGCTTGCGCAGGAGCATGGTGCCTACGGCGGAGCGAGCGGACCGCTGGCGTCCGCTGGCGGGCCTAGCGCCGGTCCGGGCCTGCCAGACTTGCGAGAACGTGTTTGCAACTCGCGATTCTCCCGTGCCGCTAGGACGCGGGTGGCATGAATCCGGATGAAGAAGCTGAGCTGGTTCTGCGCCAGGCAGAAGCGGACGCCATGAGCAAGCATCCGGACGACAGGTATAAACCTCCGTCCGTTCTGCGTCGGCTGGCTGACTGGGCAGCAGCGCGGCTTCCGCGCCGCGTAGTTCCCTGGTCCCAGCGACGTCATCCGCACCTACGTAACAGGGACGAGAAGGAACTGAATCACGAGCATCACGAGCAAGAACGTCAGCGACGTCACCTGCGTCGCCTGGCGCGCCGGAGACCGAGGGACTAGCAATGGTTGCAACAGGGCCTGTATTTGATGGTCGGGTCGAGGAAGAGGTCGAAAGGTACTGCCAGCAGGTAACGATGGCAGTTGCCGAAGAAGCAGCAGCAAGGATCAAGGCGTACCTGCCAGAGCAGTACAAGTACCTCGGGCATCACGGCGGCAACTTGAAGAAGAATCCGGTGCCAAGAAACGCCGGATACTACGCAGCACAGGTCAATGCCAAGGAGACCCCAGAAGGAGCGCTAGTCAGTGACGATGGGGTTGTCTATGGGCCATGGCTTGAAGGTGCCAGCGAACAGAACAGCGCGAGACGCTTCCCGGGATATGCCGCATTCAGGGTTGTAAACCAGACCATTGATCATGATTCTGCAGGGATAGCGGAAGACGAACTGCCCCCATACATCGTAGCGATGAATCTGTGAGGAAAGACAATGCAACTGAAGTGCGCATCCTGTGTCAGCGAGTACCTCGAGAAAATGAACAGCAATGGAGACGCTGACTGGGAAATGGTGAATGAAGGCATTACGCTGGTACCAGCCTGGCAGATGCAGACAATGGGTGTGCAGCAGATCGTGGCGTGCGTAGCGCTCCCGACATGCATGAAGCACATCGGGATGAAGGAGACTTCGGCCGCCGAGCGGGCCTTGTCGAGCGGGCTGCTGCTTCCTGGGCCGGTTCTGTAATGGCGGAATTCACAGGGCTCCGGCGTACGGAGCCTAGGCGCTTTCTGGACGCCAGCCTTGTCCCGCTGGAAAATGCACTCCTGGAGCGGGCCGGTGAACTGGACGTTCAGTTCGACTCTGGGCCAGAGAAGGAAGTGGCTGCTTTTGTTGCGCATGAGTTCAGAGCGCTGGCCAAGGAGATGCACCACTGGTGAGCTTCAACGACGCTGCCATTACCGAGATCTTTGACGCGATTGTCAGTTACGCTATCACCACAGGTCGATTCGATCACGTCAACCAGCATGAAGTCAAAAGTGCTCCTGGCTCGGCTATGTCATGCTCGGTATGGGTACAGTCTGTCAGGCCTGTGCGTTCTAGCGGACTTGCGGCAACGAGCGGCGTCGTCCTCATCAATGCCAGGATCTACCGGAACATGCGCCGGATGCCGTATGACATGATTGACCCGGATGTCACTGCGGCCGTTGCTGATCTTATGGGGACGCTGAGTGGCGATTTCAATTTCGGTGGGATAGCCGACATCAGGAACCTAGACCTGCTTGGCTCTACCGGGGCAGGACTTTCAGCGCAGGCTGGGTACATCGAAATTGACAGGCAGATGTTTAGATCCATGACGCTCGCTATCCCCATAATCATCAACGATATGTTCGTGCAGGAGGTGTAGGCGATGGCAAAGACCGGTGGTCTTGGCGATAACTTTTATGTTCAGGGTCTTGATCTGAGCGGAGATACAAGCGCGCTCAGCAAGATCAACGGTGGCCCGGCAGCCTTGGAGGTTACCGGAATCAACAAGGCAGCAACAGAACGGCTCGGCGGGAAGCGCGATGCCGGTATGGACTTCACAGCGTGGTTCAATCCATACAGTGCTGGCATCCCGGCCGGTATGTACAAGCTGCCGACGACTGATGTCATCGGGACCTACTTCCGGGGCACGGCAATAGGCAACGATGGTGCTGCGATGAATGCCCGGCAGCTAAACTGGGACCCTACGCGCGGTACTGACGGATCAATGTCGCTGGCTTGTTCGCTCAGCAGCGATGCTTATGGCCTCGAATGGGGATTCCAGCATACAGCTGGTATCCAGACAGACGCCACCGGTCCAACAACAAGCAGCGCCGGGTACGATGACACTGGCCAAGCTGGCCTCTCGTTTGGCGCTCAGGTTTACATCCAGGTGTTCAGCGTTACCGGGACCTCGGTAACAATACACCTTCAGGACTTCACCACAGACACTCCGGCAAGCTACGTCGACATTACGGGGCTGGTTACCGGGGCGATCACCCCGGCTATGTGTCCTTATGCCGTACGGCTTGCGACTGCTAACAACGCGCTTGTTCGGCGCTGGACACGAGTGCAGACAACGGGAACATACACAAACGCTATGTTCGCCATTCTGTTCTGCCGGAACCTAGTTGCCGGGCAGGCATTCTGATGAGCGCTCGATACAGCATCCTCGTTGCTGATGGCATAGATCTTTCCGTCCTGCCGGATGGGTTCCGGCTAGTTGAGCAATGGGAACAAGGCCCGGCAAGCGGAGAGCACTGGTGGCTTGTTGAGGATGAAGGTGCTCCCGAGGAACTGGCCGGCAAGAAGATTCGCCTCGTGCTCTCGATAATCCATAACAGTGGAGGCAAGACCGTAGTCATACACAGCCGGGAGGTGATACAGGATGCAGAATCTGAACCGGAATCCTCCGGGGATGCCACCTGAGAACTACAAGACATTCCAGATAGCCGCTCCGATCAATACACACTGGCGGCTAGCAACGTGCGAAGAAGCCGGATGCGAGGCGTACCAGAATGGGTGGCGAACAACGGTAGACGAGTCAAGCGCGCTCGGAGCATTCCAGGCTGACTATATCCGGCACGACAAGAGTCGCCGGCATCTGGAGGATAAGCAACCGGACGGAATGACAGTGTTTACATTTCCGGCCGGACAGACCTGCTTCGGAGGCGAGCATCGGGTGCCCCTGGACCGTGAGGAAAGGTTTCTCATCACTGGTGGCGACTGGCGCGGGAATCCCAGGGGTACGCCGCGAGTAGAGCTGCGGTCCGATCAATGGGTAGACGACTTTGCCTGCCATCAGGACAGGCTCAAGACAGCATTTGAGAGAGGATGAACAATGGCTAAGGCTACTGGTCTCGGATGGACCACGCTGACGGTCGACACGATTCTCGGCAATGACAATGTCGACATCAGGAATGACGTCACCAACCTTCAGTTCTCGACTCCGCGAGCCACAACTGATGTGACTGGTATCGACAAGATGGCTACCGAGCGCCTGTTGCTCCTTGCTGACTTCTCGATCACGCTGAGCGGCCAGTGGAATACCGCGCTGGCGCATACGGTGTTCAAGTCGGTCCCGACATTCACGAACCAGAACCTGCGGACAACAGCCATGACGGTGAACACGGCGAACATGACCAACGAAGTCTGGTACACCGACTACTCCATTACTCGCGCGGCTGGCGGTGACCTGAACTGGTCGGCTCCTGGCGTCCTGGGCGACGGCACCGTTCCGGCCTGGACCTAGGCCGACCGGACAGGAGGTGAACAATGGCTAAGGCTACCGGTCTTGGCTGGACTACGTTGTCCGTCGATGACATCACGGGTGCTGCTACTGTAATCAAGAATGACGTGACAAACCTCCAGTTCTCGACTCCAAGGGCAGCTAGCGACGTAACCGGAATTGACAAGACAGCGACAGAGCGGATCCTATTGCTTGCGGACTTCTCGCTTACGCTGAATGGTCAGTTCAATGGCGCTGGCGTGCACTATGTGCTGAGAACGGTCACGTCGTCGGCCGTTACCAGGACAACGAGCATGACGGTGAATACCGCCAGCCTGAACACCGAGGATCTTTACACAGACTATACCGTCGCCCGTACAAATACTGGCGACCTGAACTGGTCCGCTGCTGCCTCGCTTGCGGACGGCACCGTTCCGGCCTGGAGCTGATATGGGTTACAAGAAAAGGATGAAGCAGTATCGCCTCAAGTTCCAGGATCCAGAAATGGAAGGGTTCGAGTGCCTAACCAGGTCCTGTTCGGTAGCCGAGTTCACCGAGGTATCGGCGCTGACTGCCACGCTGGCTACCAACCAGTCGCCCGATATGGCGCCGATATTCCAGAAGCTGGCTGACGTCATTATTGAATGGGACCTGGAGAATGAGGATGGTACCCCGGTCCCTATCGCATACGCAGTATGTGTGGCCTCGGGCAAGCCTGGCAAGCCTGGCGAACGGTGCGAGGCACACAACTCGGTCGAGGCAACTCAGGAGCCATGCAAATACGACGGCCTGTGCGCCCAGGATATCGACTTCGCCATGAATATCCTGATGGCCTGGATGAATGCGGTGGTGGCTGTTCCTGGCCCTTTGCAGAACGGCTCGAGCAGTGGAGGGATTCCAGCGGAGGTGTCGCAACAACTGGCGAACTTGTCGAAGAACCTACCGAACTCTTAGATGCAAAGCTGATCCTACGTATATGTCGCGAATTCCACTGCCTTCCTAGCCAGGCAAGAAAGGAAGACATTGACGTTGTCCGATTGCTGAAGATAGAGGAGCTTGGGGTAAAGCGGGAGGAGGAACCGGACCTTGCCTAACGTTGTTGAGATCATTGTTGAGGCGAAAAACAAGACCAGTGAAGCCTTCAATGAGGCAAAGAAGGATGCAGCCAAAGAAGGCGAGAATACCGGCAACGCTTTCTCACAAGGTTTCAGCAAGACGATGAAGACAGCCTCGACAATCGGGGCTGGCGTATTCGTTGCCGGGCTAGGAATGGCCATTGAGGCCGGGAACAAGCTTCAGGAAAGCCAGGACAGCCTAGACCAGGCGATCAAGAATACTGGCGGCAGTCTTGAGAAGTCAGCTCCGCAGCTGGATGCTGTCCGCTCGCGGATGGAATCGCTAGGGCATAGCAATGCTGAGACTGACAGCACCCTAGCCAAGCTAACAACCGCGACTGGTAGCGTTAACACCGCTATGGGATTGATGGGTGTAACGGCCAACCTAGCGGCTCAGAAGCACATCTCGCTGGCTTCGGCTGCCGACATGGTCAGCAAGGCTGCTGGTGGCCAAGCTCGCGGGATGAAGGATCTCAACATCACAATGGCCACCGGAGCAGACTGGTCTAAGGCTACGGCATCGGCGCAGAAGATCCTTGGCGACCAGATTAACTCGGTCGGCGGAATAGCCAATTTCGCTCGGCAACACCATATGTCACTCGCGCAGGCTCAAAGTCTTGTAGGACAGGCAGCCGCAGGCTCCGTCCCGGCGCTGAACAAGCTAGGCATTGATGTCCTACCAAAGTCCGCTACGGCTGCACAGCGGATGGAGGAATTCACCAGGATAATGAACCAGAGGATAGGAGGGGATGCCCAGGCAGCCGCGAACACAACGGCCGGCAAGATGGAGGTACTGCGGGCCAAGCTCACCGACGTCGCTGCCTCCATAGGCACTAAGTTGCTGCCGGTCATAAGCGGAGTCCTGGATTTCATTTCCAAGCATATTCAGGTAGTGGTGATCTTCGCCGGAGTGCTTGCTGGCCTGGCTGTTGCGGCAAAGGTAGCCGAGGCGATCAAGACGCTGTCTGAGGCATTCAAGGTATTGAACCTCACGATGAGTGCGAGTGTTATCGGGGTCATTGTTGTCGCCATTGCTGCCCTGGCGCTTGTAATCATCAAATATCATACCCAAATATCGAGCTTTATCGTAAAGACCTGGAATGACATCTTCAAGGTCATCAAGACTGTATGGGATAACATCCTTTCATTCGCGAAGCAATGGTGGCCGCTTCTGCTTGGCGTTGGTGGCATCATTTACAAGTACCATAATGACATTTGGCAATTCATCCAGAAGATATGGAATGGTGTCTACGATTACCTCAAGAAGAATTTCAACGGCATCCTTGTTGTGGCGAAGCAGGTATGGGCCGATATTACTTTGGTGATCAAGGTCGCATTTGACCTTATTTCCGGCATATTCAAGACATCAATGTCCGTCATCACGAATGTGTGGAAAGTTGCCTGGTCGCTTGTCGATAACATTGCCAAGGTCATATTTGCCGGAATAAGGCTGTTCATCAAGGTAACCTGGGATGCTATCGTAGCCATATTCAAGGTTGCGCTGGATCTGATTACCGGAAACTGGGGCAAGGCATGGACTGACATCAAGAATTTCGGCGTCCAGATATGGAATGCTATCAAGGAGTATTTCAGCTCTGTCTGGAATGCCATCAAGAACATTGCGCTGTCTGTTCTTGGCGCAGTCGAGAATGTGTTTTCGAATGCCTGGACAAACATCCGCAATACGACGACTAGCATTTTCAACAATGTAAAGAGCTGGATAGGCACAACCCTCAATGATATCAGGGATGCGTTCAGCATTGCGGTCGGTGCCATCAAGAACATCTGGCACGGCCTTCAGGACGTCGCTGAAGCTCCGGTCAAATTCCTGGTGAATACAGTCTATGATAAAGGCATCGTGCCTGTGGTTGACGCGATTGCCGGCGTCATCGGGATGCATCCCCTGAGTGGCATCTCTTTCTCTGAAGGCGGTCGGGTTCCTGGCCACGGAACACAGGACAATGTTCCTGCATTCTTGACTCCTGGTGAACGAGTGCTGTCGCTGTCGGATGTTAGCCATCTCGGCGGCCACTCGGCTATCGACTCGGCCCTTGGCAAGAAGGGAAGCATAGGCAGCGGTCCGCACTGGGCGCTCGGCGGAATTATCCCCAATCCCATAACTATCGGCAAGGACATAGTTAGGGGTGCAGAAAGCCTTATACCGGGCCTGCCGCAGGTGCTTAGTGCTCCGGCCGTCGCTAGCAAGATCAAGACGTTGACCGGGACTGCGCTAGCGGACGCTGCTAGCGCCATTCTCAATCCGTTGCTGAATGCCATGCCAGGCGGAGGTACAAAACTAGGCTCCTGGATAAAGGACATCCCCAAGGAGCTGATTTCCAAACTGGTTGCTGTCCTGAAAGAGACGACCTCGGGCAACGCAAATGAAATCGTCAAATACGCCGAGTCCTTTATCGGCAAGGTTCCGTATGTATGGGGCGGCACCACTCCGCAGGGCTGGGACTGCTCGGGATTCACAAGTTATGTGTACAAGCATTTCGGGTACAACTCGATTCCCCGGACGTCCGAGGATCAGTTTGCCTGGGTGAAGCGTACGCCTACCCCACAGGTAGGCGGGCTAGCCTTCTTTGCCGGCTCGGACGGCTCACAGTACAGTCCGGGCCATGTCGGAATCATCGTTGATTCTAAGCGGATTGTCGATGCTTATGCTACAGGGTATGGCACCCGGTTCAACAACATCATCGGCGATGCCGGCGCGGTAAGCGGGTATGGTATTCCTCCGGGTGGATTCGCGGGTGGCAGCGGTGGCAAGGGTGGGCCGATGTCGCGGAGCGCTGTTGAGGCGGTCTGGCGGCAGGCCGGTGGTCCTGGCGGTCTAACGGCAAACATCGCTTCCGCTATCGCGATGACCGAGTCGACAGACAATGCTGGTATTGTCCAGTCCGGTGAGCCTCCAGGACTTACCGGATATGGATTGTGGCAGATCACGCCGACCTCGGGAATCTGGCAGAATGGCAAGTTCGGCAACCTGCTGAACGCGCTGAACAACGCGAAGGCAGCCGTCTACCTGTACAACCAGGCCGGTGGATTCTCACCTTGGGCAACATACAATTCCGGTGCATACATGCAGTTCCTCGCGAATGGGGGAATAGCCAGAGGCGGCCTGGCCATGGTGGGTGAAAGAGGTCGTGAGCTGCTTAGGCTTCCTGGCGGGACGCATGTGTACTCGAATGCCCAGACCGAGCGCATTCTGGGCGGCAATACAACTCTTATCGTCCAGAATCACGGGGTACTTGGCAGCCAGCATGAAGTGAAGAACTGGCTGATTAAGGCAATGGCCGACTTGAAGCGTGGCGGGAGGTGGCCAGCGTAATGGTGGCAGTTACCTCATACTTTGTAGGCGTTGACTGGAACAACGACGGCGACTACAGCGATACCGGCGAGAATGTCAGCACCGACATCATGTCCGACTCGGCTGTCGCTATTGCTTATGGCCGTGACACCGCTCGGGCCTTGTCGCCTACGATGGCCGGAACCGGCGCATTTGAATTGCGGAATGACACGCTGAAGTATTCCCCGGACAATGCCGGCAGCGCGATGTACGGGAACCTTGTTCCTGGCCGTCCTGTAATTGTTCAGGCAACGTATGGCGGAACGACATATACGCTGTTTCATGGATTCATTGATGATTATACAGTGCTCCCATCAAAGAGTGACCAGAAGGTACAGGTCTCGTGTATCGACCAGATAGCCAGGTTCGCGTATGTACAGATATCAACCTATTTGTACCAGGGTGTGCGGACCGGAACTGCTGTTGGCCATATTCTTGATGCTGTTGGCTGGACCGGAGGTCGGGACCTTGATCCCGGAGCAACGTACATTCGCTGGTGGTGGGAGCAGGGAACCGACGCGCTAACTGCGCTCAATAAGCTGATAGGTGCGGAAGGCCCGCCAGCTATCTGCTTTATTGATGGAGCAACGGGCAACTTCTGTTTCCGTGACAGGCACCACAGGCTGCTGCGCACGGTATCAAATACCAGCCAGGCAACCTTTCACGGTACGACTACCGAACCGATTATCAGCGAGCCTGTGACGTATGATGCTGGCTGGAAAAACATTGTCAATCAGGTACAAGTAACCTGTACGGCATATGACCCAGCAGCAACAACGGTGATCTGGTCTTCAAGCGGGAATGTCGGTGCAACAGTTGACCCTGAGACTGGCACCCCGGTGATCGCCGGAGCGATAACCAACACCATCACCATAGCCGACTCCAGTACATACACGATAACGGCTGTGGCTAACGGGCCGTTCACCGGAGCTGCTGCACCGCTTGCCGGAATCGACTTCCAGCAGGTCTATGGGACAACGACGGCATCAATCAGCTGGAACTCGGGCCTGGCAGTCACAATTACGCTTACTGATGCCGGAGGTGGTAGCGCGATAACCGGGCTGCAGATGCGTGGCAACCTGATCAATACGACTTACCAGATTCAGCTCACGAACCAGGACAATACGTCCATTGCTGAATATGGAGTGCGCGGGTTGTCAGGTGTTGATATGTCCTGGTGTGGCCCAGACGATGCGGCAGCGATAAGCACGCTGTTGCTCAACAGGTATGCCCAGCGCAGGCCGATCATCACATTTGCGCTAAACAATGTCAGCGCTACCCGGCTGACGCAACTGCTCGCCCGCGACTTGTCCGACCGAATCACAGTGATTATCAATAACCTCGACTTCAATGCTGATTGCTTCATTGAGACCATCGGATATTCCATAAGCAATGGCCAGACATTGATCACAGCAACCTTTGGGTGCGAGAAAGCGCCTACCGACTCGGCCAATGCCCAGACGAATCCATTCACATTTGATGCCGCCACGAATGGCAAGTTCAATACGGGAGCGTTCGGATGGTGAATGAGCCAAGGACGGTCCGCCTAGATGTACCTGTAGCTCCGGCTCGCGGGCCAGTAGAGCGGATGGCCAGAGCTTACGTGAACAGGGGAAGGTGGATAGCCGATTGCCCACGTCCTCACTGCGGCAGCGCGGAGCTTCTGGATCCATGGCAGCCTGTTTTCCTTTGTGGCGCATGCCTCGCGGAGGCAATCGTTGACTGGCCTCGCGATGCTGCTGCCATTTCCTCGGTGCTTGCCGCGCGCGGTAACCCGGCCTGGATGAACTGGTTCCCGGCCGGTCACCACCTTGCGCTTATCTCGAATTGCCCGCATGGCCAGACGATAGGTGACCTAATGGCCGAGGATGAGGAGCATGCTCAGGAGCTGGCCGAGTGGGCTAGCTTCGGGACTCCGGTAGAGGCGATGATGCGGACACAGGTCGGCCGGTTTCCGTTCCAGGTCCAGCAGATTGAGGGTGCGTAATGGCGTGGACTAGTCCGATGACAGCCGTTTCGGGCAGCGTCTTTACAGCAGCCCAGTTCAACACCAACGTCCGGGACAACTTTCTCCAGACCGGGCCTGCCCTTATTACTGCCGCCAACCAGATCCTTGTCGGGACTGCCGCGAACGCTATGGCCGCCAGGCAGTTTACATCCGGGTATATTGCTACGCAGGAAACAACGACTGGATCCTTCCCGATCAACCTAGCTACATTCGGGCCATGGGTATCGGTGAACACTGGCACAATGTGTATGTGCGCTATCTACACTCAGATGTACAACTCAAGTAACAGTGCAGCGTGCTACTCCGGATTCGAAGTAACTAATGCCACTACTATCCCGTGTAGCTGGGACCGGGCAATAGGTGGCATAACAAATACAAACCCAGGATTCTTGGCTGGTGCTACATTCCTACAGACCGGCCTGACTCCAGGAACCAATCAATTCACGATGCAATATGGGGTTAGTGCCGGTACCGGTACATTCCTTTCGCGCCGGATATTCACAATGCCCCTGTAAGGAGCCAGCGTGATAATTGACTACAGCCTAGCTCGGCCAACAATAGCTGAACTCAAGGCACATGGAGTTACGGCCGTCGGTCGGTACATAGGCTGGGATGGTGAGCCAGGCTACCAGAACACCGGAAAGAACATCACCAAGCCCGAGGCAAAGGCACTACTCGCGGCTGGTATTTCAGTGTTCCTGGCGTTTGAGTACGTGACCGATGCTGCGGCGCGCGGAGCGGCACAGGGCCACGCCGACGGACAGCTAGCAGCGAGTCAGCTAGCCGGCCTGGGCGCTCCGCCGGGCATGGCCGTCTACTTTGCGTGTGATTGGGATATCCCGGACTACTCTCCATCGCTGCCAGATACGCCAGCCAGCGCAATCGGGAAGCTAGGGCCGGTAGGCCAGTACTTCACCGCGATAAACAATCTGAGGTACCCATTCGCGGTTGGCGTGTACGGCGGATACTATGCTGTCAAGCGAGTCATGGACGCAGGGCTAGCGACGCTTGGATGGCAGACAATTGCCTGGTCTGGCGGCCAGCTAGATCCGCGAGCTACTATCTACCAGACGGCAGCGAGCAGCCCTGTTTATGGCACGGATGTCGACATTCGTGAGAATGCGGCTTTGCAAGAAGACTTCGGGCAATGGCCAAGACCAGCACCGCAACCAATACAGGAGTCAGGAATGATCATCATCACTGTCGACACGAAGACCGTACCAGTCGGCAAGGCATGGCCCGGCATCTTCCTGGGCGGATACGTCCCTGGAGAACTGTGGCACATTCCGGACCAGGCTACATTGCAGGCATATGAGGCGTTGAGCCTTCCGGCCAAGACAATCAGCTATGCACAATACGTGCTTCTCGGCGGTAAGTAATGGCAAACGAATACGGCTCGGCTGTAGAAAGGATAGGGATAGACGTGGGGCTAGGAGTAAGGGAAGCGGGCCGGCACCAGACAGACTTCCGGGTGGAGAAGTGGGACCTGGACCAGATTAGCTGGACGGCCTACAAGAACCAGCGTGACCTGAAGTTCAATCCGGGCCAGGAGCCGGACCAGCACTGGTTCCGTGCATTCGGCTGCGCTCCGGATAGCGTGTACTTCAAAGAGGACTGCAACCTGATTACAGACCTCGGCTGGCAGTACATCATGAATGGCTTTGCCGGCGCAGGCATTACCAAGTTCGTCAATGCCACGAACGGGCGTATCGGCCTCGGAACCGACGCGACGGTGGCAGCTTATGGCGACACGCACCTGACGGCTATCGGTGCGCTGACAAACGCCAACTGGGAACTGATCAACGCGGTGCCGACGGTTGGCGCCACCCACACAGCCGGTCTCGTGCTCGCGGCTCAGTTCCCAACGACCGACGCCAACGGTGTGGCCATTCAGGAATTCGCGACTGACCTCGGTACCGTCGCAACCCTTTCGACGGCTGCTGTCGGCGTGTTCGTTACGCATGGCAACGCGACGCCGGGCACCAAGACCGCAGCCCAGACCTGGAACGCCACCGTCACCATCACCTGGACATAGGAGCAGGAGCAACAATGGCAACTTTGACAGGTGCTAACATCGCGAGGGTGTACAGCAATGATGCGTCCGACCGTACCTGCCTATACCGCGTATCCAATGTGACATATCAGGACACGGTAGACCTAGGTCCAGGCGGAGTTGCCACCGACTTCCAGGTGGTAAAGATGGCAGCATTCGTAGCGACTACCGCGAACCAGGTGTACAACATACCGTGCGCGGTCAGCAACGGGACGGTTGTACAGATTCCTGCCGGCTTGAACAATGATGCCGGATACCTCCTGGTCTGGGGAGACACGGACTAATGGCTCAGCAAAACTGGGTGAACCTGCTTAACTACGGGGTACCCTGGCAGACAACCCAGGGTACCCAGCTGGCTACGTCTGCCACAACCGCGACGATTAGCCCACAGGCAGCCGGTCCGCAGGACTTCGTCTTGCCGGCGCAGGCGAATGGCCTTCAGTGGTATCCCGGTATGGCGCTGAAGATTGACGCGCGCGGTACGTACGGCTCGGCTGGCTCAGCCTCCAACCTGACCGTGTGGCTGGCGGTTGGTGTCTCGGGCACGCTCGCGACCGCGCTGTGCACCACGGCCGCCTTCGCGCTCGGTACCGGCACGCTGAGCCCGATGTCCTGGGAGCTAAGCTGCAAGCTGGCCTGTACTGCCCTTGGCTCAACGGGCAATACGCTCGTGTCTGAAGGCAAGTGGATAGGTGGCACTGTGGTGTCGCCGACCGTGGCAGCGTCTGGTGCTGGTGTATGGCCGATGCCCTGGCTTGCCACTGCCTTCAATACCTACACTGCCGCGACGGCGATCGGCCTCCGGGCAAGCCTTTCGACCGCATACGGGAACATTCAGTGCGACCAGTTTGAGATATACCAGGTATGCTGAATGCCTCCGTCCGGGACCGGGCCGGAACCGGAACTGGGCTCGGTACCGGGACACATTGATGCGGGCGGCGGTGACTGGTGGCCATTGTATCCCTAGGAACACCTGCCGTAGCTCATGGCACAAGTGGTTCGGTAACAGGCACATGGCCAAATGGCACCCCAGGTAATGGCGACTTCGTTCTTGCTGCTGTTAGTTCGGGAGCTTCAACAAGTACGACGCCCATAGTTGAGGGTTCCGGTACTTGGAACCTACTCTGTATTTCGTGCTCGTCTACGCAGCCATGCTCTCAGGTAGCGTGGTTCTACAAGGTAGCAGGCGCTAGCGAGTCTGCACCTAGCTTTACCAGCACTCAATCCGGTACCGCTGGTGGTATGAGTGCTATACTCTTTGACTTCACGGGCGTAAACACCAGCGACCCTATTGATGTAATGGGGTTCAACGCCAATTTCTCGGCGGGTTCCGTTACAGGCTTGTCGGTGGTCACCAGCGGCAATGTTGCGTCATCGGGCGAATATGCTCTATTCGCATCTTGCCATGAACGTGCCGCAGGTACCAATACTTGGACTGCCCCAACAAACTTTACGAACGTAGCCAACGACGGTGCAACCTCTACTCGATCACACCTAGCTGTTGACTACTATTCCAATCCACCCAATGGTTCAACGCTTACCGCGTCAGGTTGGTCCTGGACTACTCACTCGTCTGCCTGGTACTGCGCAGCTCTTATTGTTCTGAATCCGTCGGGCTCTGCATCTTCAACCTATGTTTATGCAGCACCCGGTGCTGGAGCATCATTCAGCGGCGACAGCGGTATTGCTCTTTCGGTAAAGGTTCTTACCGGTGGTATTGAGGCGGGCGGAAACAGCCTTGGCACCCAAGGCACTGCAATTGCAGAATCGCCCTTTACGCCAACTTATAGCAATTCGTATCTTGTCTATGGCGCGGTGAACTACACGACCGATACGGCTTTCACAGCCCTCAGCAACACGACTCTTGACTTCAACTATCAGAATACCGTTGTTCAGCAGCAATATGCGGGTGGTTATTTCAACGGTACCACTTCTGCGGGTGTGCAGATATCTGATATCGGTGTTTCAGCACCTTCGGGTGATGCTTGTGCGTGGTGTATTTACGAAGTACAACCTTCGGGCGGCAGTAAGCCAGCGCTAGACGCTTCAACCCCCACAATTCAAGAAAACCCCAATACGGTTTGCGCGGTTACCCCGCGTTTTAGCCCGCCATCGGGATCTGTTCTTGTTGCAACAATTGTGGGTGATACCACAACAGCCGTCTCCAGTGTTACCGTTCAAGACAACAACGGTCTGACGTGGACTAAGCGGGCTCTTGGTCAAGCGGCAGCCGATGGTTATGCGGCAATTTACACCGCTACTTATACAGGTCCGGCCATTGTTGGTCCGATTAACCCAATTCCGATTCCGCCTGGCTTCATGTCGCCAATGGCATGGCAAGACCGGGCCGGTCCGTACCAGTCGACAATAGACATTGAGTCTCTGACGCTCACCGACGCAGGCATAGGTACCGACACGCTCGGTATATCCTTGGGTGCTGCGCCGGTTGATGTGCCGCTTACAGATTCTGGTACTGGCACCGATGCCCTAGGCATCACCGGCAAGGTTGCGCTCGGTGAGACTGGCGCCGGAGCAGTTAATCTGTTCGTGCCCGCGTTTGCTGTTGCCGGGGCCGGTACGGTGACGCTCACATCGACAGCCTCTATCTCGCTGTCGGTTACTGGGGCCGGTACGGTTTCGCTGTTCGTGCCCGCGTTTACTGTCTCGGGAACCGGGACTGCCGCCCTAGGCATAAAGTCGTCTGTTCCGCTGGCTGAGACTGGCACAGGCACAGTTAAGCTGTTCGTACCGGCCTTTGCGGTTACTGGGGCTGGCTCTGTCGTACTTACCACGACGGCCTCCATAGCTCTGTCGGTAACGGGTGCTGGTGCCGTATCGCTATTCATCCCTGCATTTGCCGTTGGCGGAGCAGGCAGTGATTCGCTCGGAATAAAGTCTTCGGTACCGCTGGCGATTGCCGGTTCAGGCACAACTGCTCTGTTCGTTCCTGCGTTTGCTGTTGCAGGAACAGGCACGGTCACCCTTACTACAACGGCCTCTATTGCGCTAGCTGTTACGGGCGTTGGCGCTGTTACGCTGTTCGTTCCGGCGTTCGCTGTCAGCGGAGCAGGCACGGTAACGCTCGGCATCGCCTCGTCCGTGTCGTTTACTGGTACAGGGGTCGGTAGCGACACGCTCGCAGTAAGCATTCTGACTATTGTGCCGGTAGCACTGTCGGTTACCGGCTCCGGAACCACAGCGCTGTTTGTCCCTGCGTTCCTGGTTACGGGTGCTGGTACGGTTGCGCTCAGTGCGCCGGGCTTCCTGGTTACCGGCTCGGGCACGGTCACGCTTACTTGTACGCTGGCCGGGCTGGCTGTCTCGCTACCAGACACCGGAGCCGGGACACCGGCGTTGTACGTGTCGCCCGCGCTCACGGTCTCCGGGGCCGGGACCGACGCGCTAGGCACGGTCGCCGGCGTGGCCGTGAGCGACACAGGGGCCGGAACGGCGACGTACTGGCCCGGTACTAGGCTCACGGCCTCCGGGGCCGGTAGCGACGCGCTCCTTGTCGCGCGGGCCGCACCGCTCGCGGAGGCCGGTAGCGGCCTAGACACGCTCGGCGTCCAGATATCTGTGGCGGTACCGCTGACCGACGCCGGGCACGGTCTAGCCACGCTCGTAATCACAGCCTTCACGGTCATCGGGCTGCCAGAGGCCGGATCCGGGACCGATGCGCTACTTGTGTCGCCTGGGCTCGCGGTCTCCGGGCAAGGTAGCGACACGCTCCGTATTACCGCGCGCCTAGCCGTCAGCGAGACGGGGCACGGCCTAGCCACACTCAGCCTAACCCAGCCGACCGGCCTGGCCGAGGTAGGCTCCGGTAGCGACTCGCTAACAGTTGGCCTTACGGTGCCGCTGGGCGAGATCGGAGCCGGGACCGATGAGATTGGGTTTGTGTTCGTTGGTGGTGGCGGAGGCGGCTGGGGTCCTATCCCGGCCGAATTCAAGACCACCGGGCAAGGTGACGATACATTCTCTGTTCCTGGATTCCCTGGCCAGGTAACAATCACAAACAGGGTAGCAAATCCTGTAACGATTGGGCAACAGGCCGGACAGGTATCAGTTCAGAATGTGCCGGCTCCAGGACCCAGAGTATTCTTGACCCAGCTAGCCGGGGCAGTAACAATATCGAATCGTCCAGCGGATCAAGTACAGGTGGAGAATTGGTCGTGAACGTTTACGTAAGTGGAACTCGTGTGCGCTCTGAAGCCCAATTTGTGGATGCCAGCGGGGCAGCCGCAGATCCGGATGTAACTACATTCACGTACCGGCCTGGAACTGATGCACCTACTACGGTGGCACCAACGAAAGACTCAACAGGAGTGTACCATTACGACATTGACACCTCCGGGTTTGCCGGGCCCGACCTCCTGCTGTATGCCTGCCAGTGGGAAGGTACTGGCGCAGTACAGGTTATCGGAGACGACTACTTTCAGGTGAAGCCACCTGCCTTGTAGGAGTACGATGTGTAGGACCTTAAAACGGTACGGTAGGCGGTTGTTATACCGGGCCGGACGCCGGGGAATCGCCCTGGCAATATTCACGGCAACATTCGCGACATATGGGATAGGTCTGGTGCTCGGCTACAAGCCAACTGTACTACAGGCATTGCACCTACGGATATGGATCTTTGGATGGATGTGGATTGCGGTAGCGATGATCTGCTTTACAGGGATATTCGCCACCAACGATAAATGGCACTTCGCGCTTGCAGTCTTTGCTATGGCAGGATGGGCCCTGCTGCTGGTCATTTACTGGCAGGGCGCATACGGCTGGGCGTCTGCCGTGTCGTGGATGACTCCGTGTTTGCTTGCCGTGCTGATTTCAAGCTGGCCTGAATTTTAGATAGGTGGACGATGAGACTGCACCGGATATTCCGCTGGGCGCAGCTCCGCGCGCGATTCCGGTCAACATTCTTGTTCATCATAGGTATCACCGAGCTGCCATACGGCATTGCGTTGTGGCTCGGGTCCGTAGCGAAACAGCCGCTACATTGGTGGCCCGGTTATGCCAGTGAGGTCCTTGGCCTGCCGCTTACCTTCTGGGCATGGGCATGGATGATTGTAGGAACATTTCTACTTGCTACATGCTGGCTGCACAATGACCGTCTACAATTCGCACTTGCTGTGGCGCTGAATGTGGCCTGGGCCGGGGCAGTCATACAGCACGCAATAACTGGGCCGAGTGAGTCCGGGGCATGGGGACCGGCTTCTATCTACTCAGGGATCGCAGCTGGAATTTTTATGATCTCTGCATGGCCTGATCCTGTACCTCCGCCGAACGGCCCACTCGGGCCGTTCAAGGAGGAGGAGGAGGAGGAGTGAGCGCGCCATGGGAGCCGATTCTAATTGGCGCAACTAGCCTACTGGTATCGGGGATGTCATTCATCTATGCCTCACGTGCCCAGCTGGAGAACCGTAGGGCAGAGGAGGCACGTACCAGCAAGCAACTAGATGCAGCTAGGCAGGCAGTTGATGCCGCCGCATACGAAAGAGCCAAGAATTTGTATGAAGCAGCGATCGCGAATATGGAGCGGCAGAATGCGAGCCTACGCGATGAGGTAGAACAGCTTAGCAGGGAGAACGCCGAGCTACGTCGCAAGGTAGCTGTCCTGGAGCACAGGCTAGATCAGCTGGAGGCAATCCAAGAACAGAAACGAGAAGGATAGCTACGTCGCGGGCCTGGAGTTATACTTGGGCTGGAGCTACATTTAATGCCTGCCGGAAGGAGGCGAGGACTTATGCGGCGCTGTCAGTAATGGCGCCTGTTGAAGCGCCTGTTGTCTGTCTTGCGCGTGTTGGTGCCGGGCCTGGGGCTGGCTAGCTCCTCCTAGGCCCGGCACTTTGCTATCTAAGAGTATAGAAAGCAGTAGGATGCCAGCCCGCGCTCCAGTGGTGATAACCGACCTGGGTTCCGGATTCAAGCGCGCCGAATGTTGTTCCTGGCCAGGCATACAGCTCGACATGGCCGGTTCCGAAGAATGCCAGATCGCCGGCATGCGGTGTTGTAGTGGGCGTCAGAACCGGACTCGCGAGCATGGCATAAGTGTCACGGCCAATGTCGACTCCCTGGTGTAGGTATGCCTCATAGACCAGCCCGGAGCAGTCATAGCCTGGGCCTGTGCCTCCGTACAGATACCAGGCTCCTTGCTGGCTCAGCGCCCAGTCATAAGCGCCAGTGACGACGCTAGCGCTGTGCTCGGCTGCGTATGCCTCGCCCGGAGCCGGCCAGGAGGAGAACCCCAGCACCAGCAGTCCGGCGAACAGCATGCCGATTACGAACTTCTTCATCATACCCCGCAATCTGGTGCAGTAGTCCATGGCTCCCAGTTCGTACCGCCATGGCTTAGCCAGACCGCAGCCCGCGCGTTACCAAGTGGGTCGTAGGTCGCGTCTCCGTTGACCGGATTGATTTGCCAGTATCCCTCTTCCCCGACGGAGCCAGTAGCGTACTGATTCCCGCCAGATTCGTGCTCGGCTATGCATGCGGCGGTGGGTGCCGCCATAGCGCTGCCACCTGCCGATTCCCACAGTGCCTCCAGACCTGAGTAGCTAAGGCTGCCTCCTAGCCCAGAGTGCGGGACCATTGCCGCTCCTACTTCCTTGTAATGGCGGGGTGGAGGAGGGGCTGGATCCGTCGCGGTAAACGGCTGGGCAGGATCAGCAGTGGATGGGATGGTGAGTACCTGTCCTACTAAGATCAGGTTCGGATTGCTGATCTTGCCACGATTCGCGTTGTAGATTGTAGACCACGAGAATGCATTGCCGTAATACCTACCGGCGAGTGCGCTCAGGGTATCGCCCGGAGCTACGACATGAAACGTGCTTATTGTAGCGGCCGTGAATGTGGCCTGGGTGGTTGCCTCTAAGCTGACCGTCTGTGCTACCTGTGCTGAACTTGCATCTGCATCAGGTGCCATGAATGTAAATACTACCGAGACTGCCCCCAGAATTGCCCCCGGAATTGCATGGTGCATTAGCCTTTCCTTTGTGCGGAGAATCTGCCGAAAAGGCAGCAGGCAATTTGCCTTCCGGGTGACGCTACTAGTGCATGGGCATCGGGCTAAACCACCGCAAAGGTTACCATTCCGTTACCTAACGGCTACCTTCGGCCGGGGATCCGCCGACTCCGTGTCCGCCGGCAAGGTCCGCGCACGCCACCGAGGCTGTCGAGGCGTCGCTGAACCGGGGTCCCCGGTATAAGGGCCTAGGGCTAGCGGCCTCGACCATTGTAGCGATTCTTGCGGAAGAGAAGAGCAGAAGGGGAGGCAGCGTAGCGAGCCCTGAAACGCTGCCTCCCCTTGCCGGTATCGCCCGGTCTGGCGCTCTGCGGCTCGTCGGGTGGGGCCTTATTCGACGCAGAGATTAGGCGCCAGCGTCACCGTTCCTGCGCCAGGGACGAGTATAGCGGCGCACGACGACGGAAGCGGGGTATTCGAGAAAAGCGGAAGGGACGGCCTGCATGCAAACAGGCCGCCCCCAGCTGAAGAACAGAGAATACATCTGGTATTCTCCCTCCAGCCTCTAATATATATCGATGGAAAAGGCAGAGAGGCAGGACCCTGGAGGACAACTACCTCTCTGCCCCGGAAGGAGAACGACGTCGGCCGCAAGGACCCTCCAGCGTTAACTATACCTGCGGTGGCCCGATGTAGGGGCAGCGACACCGCAGTGTGTAACTAACTGTGCTTTGCGCTCTGCCGAACTTGGCTGCTATTGCTCGCTGTGTCCATCCCTGACTAGCAAGCTGCTGCATTTCACGGGCCTCGTCATCACTCACTCGTGAGAGCGGATGCGCCTCGCCACGTGGGAATTTGTATCCTCTTCCGTCAGTCATCAGCGTGCTCGTGCCCCAGATCGGTACGGAGCAGGTGAAGCTGCCGGTGGAACTTTCGGTAGCAAAGCATGACGTAAGCAGACATCACTCTCGGCTCCAGCCTACTTAGTCCACCAAGAGACTCAAAGTGCCGCAGGTTCATGTGCTTAGCAAATGTCTCGTCGTCCATGTTTCCTGCGGAAGGAACAACGACAATCGTACCCTCCATCATATTGGTCATACCTACCCCTTAATTCATGCCAATATCTACAACTAGGTGTATTTCTTTCTGCCTTACGGCAGCCACGGAGCCTTTCCAAGAAAAATTGCCAAGGCACGTTCTCTTGAGAGTGTTCCGTTATTCATCTGCCTGTACACCCTAGCCATCGCTAGACAGCCCTTACGCTGCCAGCATTGCTGTACGCCTACACGGTGCTTGTACCGTGCCATCAGCTGGTTCATGCCTGGCAGGTTTTCGTCTGAGATCTCAGGCCACACATCATGCCAGGCGATATCCCAGCGAGTGCCCCGTGGCCACTTTATGGTGTAGGCGTCGTCCTGGTGAATTGCAATTCTGTCGTCCGGGATCAGAGGTCCGACGAGCCCAATGACATCCGGGTCTTTCTCTACGACGTCAATGTGACCGATCCCTGAAAACTGAAGTGCTCCGTGGACAACAAGACCTAGCCCGAGACCATTGACCAGTATTCGTTTATCCTTTTGTGCTTCTGATCTGTGTAGCTGACGGAAGAATGGATAGTGCTCTGCGATCTCGGCTCGCGTATCGCTCATCCACAATTTCTTCTCCGGTCCGTCATCTCCCTGGACCGTCTCGACTAGCCTGCGGAATACGCCAGAGCCGGTATCGCGTTCCATCCCTTCAAGCTGTATTCTTTCGGCCCTTGTGTTGTTTGGGATCCTGAATGTCTCGATGGCCATCCGGCCGTAAACGGCAGCCGGGTAGTCTACTTGAAACTGGCGCCAGGAATTGTCAGCGTCTAGAATTCTGATGGCTTCTGCTACTGTTATGTACCCACCCATGTCGCCAGCCTGCTCTCTAATCTGGGTCAATGACGAACAGCCGGTCTACCATTACCGGCGTACCGAAGCCAGCGATGCGGTTGCCAATAGCAACAACAACGTCGTGGTTCGTCGCGATTGACTCAATTGTACGCTTCAGCTTGGGCATGGTAAAGCGATTGATGCGGAGGTACACTTCTTCGTCTGTTGTGTCGTAGCAACGTAGCGAGCAGTACTCGAGCAGGTCTGGACGCTTCAGCGTCTTGAGGATATCCTCGGCCTCTTCTCCGGTTCGCGAGCGCCGGTTCTCTACTGCGTCCTGGTAGTTACGCTCCCTGACGATGCCGGCGTAGATGACTCGCGGGCCTTTACCATAGTTAGCGCGGGCATTAGCTCCGTAGGTCTCTTCAACGTACTCGGCCGCTACCTCGGCACCGTTGTGCGTAGGGGTGGGGATCATGCGCTGCTTAGCCACCCAGCTGAGCGCGCGGCGCATACGGGCCTCGGTAGCCTTCAGCCCAAAAGGATCGTGCGCAGTCGCGAATGTCTCCATGCGCTCGCAAGTCTTCGGGCCGATGCCAGGGATGGCCTGGAGGTGTCCCCAGTTGACAATGGTGCCGGGCGGAATAGCGGCCATGTACTCGTCAATGTTAACGGCTGTCTTGTCACCTATGCCCGGTATCTGCGCCCAGCCCGCCACGAGGCCCAGATTCGGAACCGATGTCCAGGTCCTCTTCGAGTAGGCCAGCTTCGGCGGACTCACGGAGATGCCGTGCGATAATGCATCCCGCATGAGCTTGTATTGCTGTTCCTTGTCCGTTGCCTTCGCGAGCGAGGCAGCGTAGAACGGCAGGGGATGGTGCGTCTTCAGCCATGCAGTCCAGAAAGCCAACATTGAGTAACTGATAGCATGTGCAATGTTGAAAGAATACGTTCCAGAGGTTACTAGTCGTTTCCATATCTTATCCGCCAGTTCCGGCTTGATGTTGTGAAGCTGTGCTGCCCCGTCCTGAAATTGAGTGTAGCTCATCTGAAAGGCAGCCTCGCCTAGCTTCTTGGATATAATGCGCCGGATCTGGCCTACGGAGAACCAGTCAAACCCGCCGATCTCTTTCAGAATTCTGAGGATTTGTTCTTGGTAGATGATCTGGCCATAAGTATCACTCGTGACTTGATCCACCAGAGGATGAAGTCGTTCAGGTTTCGCACGACCGTGTCGTACTCCGACATATGCAGCAGTCTGCCCTGAGAAGAGAGGACCTGGTCGGCTGAGCGCATTGATGTCGGCGATGTGACCGAAGTGATCTGGACAGACATCTCTATTGACCAGTCTGGTAGCGCGACCCTCAAACTGGAAGACTCCAGTGACGTCTCCTCTTCTAAATGCATCAATCGTCTCCTTGTCCGTATCGGGAATAGCATATAGGTCTTCAAGAACAAGGCCAGCCATCTCGAGGCACCGTGCAATCATGCCCATTGTCGAAAGGCCAAGGAAGTCCAGCTTCAGTGCGTCAATGTATTCAACGTCATATTTGTCAATACTTAGCACCCGTGTTCCATTGCGCTCGTAAACTGCGCATATGTCCGTCAGCGGACTGTTGGCAACGATGAGTCCGGCCGCGTGAACGGACATACCACGCACGTTCCCTTCCAGCCGAGTCGCCTTCCACAGATCAGGAAATTGGTCAAATATGGCTTTGGCATTAGGGAACATTGCGGCTGTGTCTTCGAGAGAAGTATCAAAGCGTGAGTCTCCACCGGAGCGCTCGATGATGAGATTGCTGATGGCTTCTTTTGCTGAGAACGGAACTCCATAAACTCGCGCAACATCGACAAGAGAATTCTTACCACGATAACGAACAAAATTGCCGATATGTCCCACACAATCAGCTCCATACTTAGATGCCAGATAGTTGTAGACATCCTCGCGCCTCTCGTCGCTACAGTCAACATCGATGTCCGGTGGGTCGGCCCTAGAAACGTCTAGGAAGCGCTCAAACAGCATCATGGGGTACTTATATGGGTCGATCTCCGTAATCCTCAGGAGCCACGCTACAACGCTGGCAGCGGTGCTTCCCCGGCCAGGCCCGAACGGGATACCGGCGTCCTTGCCCCAGCGCAGGGCGTCCGAGGTGAATAGGAAGAAGTCAGCCAGCTCCTTGTCCAGGATCAGCTTCATTTCGTACTTGACGCGGTCGGCATACCAGTCCTGCTGCTCCTGTGGCCTGGCCCCTACGCGCCGGTACTTCCAGCCAAACCGGAGCCAGGCCCACAACAGCTCTTCGGCAGTCACGGCAGCACCGCATCATAGCCAGCGCGCGCCATCTCCGCGTCGCCCATCCCGGTGTGAAGGGCAAATTGCTCTGTGTCGATCCCGATCTTTGCGAACAACTCTCTGGAATTCCATGGCGGCTTCAGGCCGAGCTTGCCAGCGATCAGCGTCTCGACATCCACTAGGTGGTAGTTGTTAGTGAGGCACCAGCCATGCCGTCGTGCCCAGTACGACAGCATCCGGACATCAAAGTCGATCACGTTGCCGACGATGATTGCACGATCAAACAGCTGCGCAATCTTGGCTGCGACCATCTGTGGATCCGCCCACTCCCTGGGCAGGCGCTTATAGAACCTGCCAACTCCGAGCGCGATTGGGTCAGCCTTCTCCAGGTCCGGCTTGATGAACCACTGATACGGCCTGTCCAGGTAGGAGCCGAGCCATGGGTCACGGACAATCATCCCGATGTCCCATGGCTCGTGGTCCATCCACTCGTACAGGCCAGTGGTCTCCAGGTCAAGGAATATCGTGCGCCTCGGACTATCATCGCTCATGATGCACCTCCAGTTTTCTTACCGCTACATATCCTGTACGCTGTTGAGGAGGCCGCACTTGGTGCACCGAACATAGCCGGAGTCCTGGCCCTTGGCGCTGTATGTATGGGAAATGAGGCATCGCCTGCCCAATACCTTGCGGTCCCTTCCGCACCGGGTACAGACTTGCTTCTGCTCGCCATACTTCTTCTTACCGCTGTTCTTCCAGTCGTGCGAGAACCAGCAGGCTGCCTTACTTACCTTCTTATTCCGCACAGCACCACACGAACACTTCTGCTGCTGAACTCCGCCGTGCATCTGCCTTCCGTAGTTCTTCCATTTGTGAATGTGGTTACGGGTGCTTGAGGCCATCATGTACTCCCATTCGTCTGCTTGGCACCGCATATGTAGTTGCCAAGTCCAGTCTCAGTCCATTCTACTGGAGTCCGGCCGGCAAGCGCTACGTCGATCAGCGGGCAATCTTCAGAGTGGTGAATACATCCACGACACGTATTCCATTGCCAGATTTCGAATTGGCTTCCATTGCAGAAAGCTGGAGGGGAACCGGCAGCCTTATTCCAGAGGTCCTCGAAGCTCATCGCCATGGTTGTAGATCCTGTTCTGAGATAGGGTAGCGGAGCCGGTCTGCCTTGGGAAGCGTCACGTTGCATCGGCTGGCTACCATGACGCTGTTAGCGATAGCCTCGCGTGCAGCCTGTAGGGACAGCCCGGTACGGACTAGCCGGAGCTTTAGGTCATCGTCGCTCTCCGGCAGAGTCAAGGGGACCTCATAGTTCCACTCGCGCATGGCGTCGTCGACACTGTGCTTGCCCCTGTGGACGGAGTGTAGCACGGCCTGCATCTCTCCGTCCTCGGGCCTCGGGTAATGAACGTCGCACGTCACGACGAGACCAACACCAGCTACCTTAGCCATCCGTTCATATGCCGGGTTCATCGCGCACGTCCGCTCCAGCTCATAGAACGGCTGGACTTCTATGAAGTAGTCGTCTCCGAAGATGCCGGCGAACCGTTCGATGACGAGCATTGCTCGCATGTAACCTTCGGCAGCGTCGGCTGGCTCTGGGATTCCCTTTCCTCCAAGTAGCTCGCAAGCGAGCAGAGAGCCTGAGCAGCCGCTGAGTACAATGATGCCTTCGCTGTTAACCAGCAGGCTACTGCCTGACACAGTGGGGTGGTAATAGTAGTCAAGGTATGACTGGGTGACGATTTGGTTAAGGTTTCGGTAGCCATTACTGTCCTTCGCGAGAATGGTCAGATGGTTCTTAAATTGCTGACGGTTGTCGCCTACCGATCCGCAGTAAGCCTCCAGGCCAAATATGGGCTTGATGCCGGCCGCGTTTGCAGCCTTCTCAAGCTGGAAATGGCTCGATACACCTCCGTGCTCGGTTAGCGCGATGGCCGAGTACCCCAGCTCCTTCGCTCGCTCGACATGCTGAGCTGGGGTACCAAATCCATCCCCGAACGAGAACGTGGAATGGTGATGCAGATTAACAAACTCCATTCCTGTCCTCCTTGCGCCACCTGGCTACTGCTCGTTCGGCCTTGCCGATGTAGACATCTGGATCAAGCTCCTTCATTACGCGGAGCCATTCCTCGTCTGTCCATTCAGCAACCGGGATCTGATCCGTCATCTGGCTCGTCTCCATTGCCGGAGCTGTGTCTGCCTGTTTGCCTGTCGGTGTTTTCCCGCCTCCCTATTTCGCGGTTGATATACCAGCGGGCCTTGTGTAGGTCTTCGAGTGCATCGCCCTTCAATCCTGCCCGCCATAGGTACTTGATAGCAGCACCTATGTTGTAGACAAAGTGCTCGACTATGACGATACACTCCACACCGCTCGGATGCTGAGTATAGTGCGGCGGGTGATTCACCAGATCCGTTCCGGTCGTCTTCCCGAAAGTCATCGATCCGCTTCCCCCTGCTCTCCTGCCGGGCATTCATCGCCATGGTTGTAGGCTGCGATGCTGATATCATCTAGATTACGGAATGGGCCTAGCTTTAGACCGCATTCAGGACATATAACGACAACCTCTTGCGGGATGAGTAGCCATTCATGTTCATTCACCAGGCTCGCCTATTTCTGCTGATTCCAGGAACGTCGTGCAGATCGAGGATTTACTGGCAGTTCGTCGTCTTCGTCTTCATGACATGTCTCGCATACCCACCCGTCAACGGAATGGAACACCTCGTCGACCCCGGCTTCAATCGGGTTTCCGCATCCGTCACAGTCCGAATCGAATCTGGCTATCATGGTCCATCACCAGGCTCGCCCCAGTCTCCCCAGCGTTCCTTGTCGGCCCGGAGGTAGAATCCGATGTAGTTGATGAGGTCGATGCCGCTATCGTCATGCCGCTTGCCGTGGATCCAGGCGCGCTCCCACAACCGCATGAACTTCTTGCGACAATCGGCCAGCGCGCCGAGCCGTCCGGCCGTACGCCAGGTACCTCCCTCAGGATCCCAGCCGCGCTCGCACATAATCGTCAGGCACAGCCTGAACACCTCGTCCAGCTGGCAGATGGCGTCGGGCGTGGGATCAAGGCCAATGGCCTCAAGGTACGACGCAGCCGCGTCATGGCCTTTGTCGTTGGCGAGGGACAGGTCGTTATTCATCGGGGCCTCCTTGCGGCGCTGGCATGTAGTGGCTCTCTGGGGTCGATGTCGGACCAGTAAGCCGGACCCTCACCCTTTTCATGGTGTGCCTCGACCCGATCACGGATGATGCACCAGCGGTCGGTGGGCGCCATGAACTCGCATTTTCCGGTCGAAAAGCATACCGGCTTGAACAGCTTGCAGATGGCGATCTGCTGCCAGGACTCGATTGCCGGACCGTAGGCGCGGATAGCATCGAGCATCAACTGCCAAACCAGCTTCCATTCGTACTGCGCCTGGGAGCACAGACGAACGCCAGCTTGCTCGGCTAGGTTGCGTAGGTTGGTCTTGTAGTGGACGCGCGTCGCAATGTTCGTCGGCAACAGCCCGCGCGCATCCTCGGCCGGTATGCCGGCATTGATCAGGGCATTGTAGCTGTCAGCAACGTGCCTAACTGCTCCTTCCCAGATAACGCGCTGCGGTGCATCGTCTTTGAGGCTGGCGATGCTCGGAGGTGTGACTACCTCAAGCACAGCGTTCTCCTTGACGGCGAACCGTAGGCTTTCTTGCACGTAGACAGCTGTCCGCTGGCGGACTAGCTGGTGCGTGAATGCCCGGCTGACACCCTCGATCAGGAAATGCAGGTCGATAAACTCCAACGGTGCCTGTAGCTTGTTCTTCGTCGCGGAGTCCAGCCATTCCAGAGCTGTCAGGACGTCAATGTTCTCTGGGTTGTGAACCGGGCGACCCTGGTACATCTCGCTGGCGGCCGCCATTACCTGAAGCGGCCGAGGAGTCATGTGAACAAGCGTGACCTTTGGCTCAACCGGTGCTCCGGACGCAAGGGGCACAGCAGTGAACATTGCCTCGTCGGCATACTTGACTACTGTCGTGCCCCATTTGCCTCCTGGCCCTTCATCCTCCGGGAATCTCTGGCGTCCCGGAGCGTCTGGGTCTTCGCGATACAGATCGCTGTCGATGTCTGTCATTGAATGCCGTCCCAATCTGTCTGGTGGATCATGGAGTAAAGGGCTGTCCTGGTATCGTAGTACGCATGGTCGATCCAGGTCTCGTTGTGCCATTTGCCGAACCGGCCGGTACGCAGCACCCGTGGATGACAATTGCACGTTGTGCTGAGCGGCTTACGGATGGTCACGTCCGGGGTGCGCGGTGCCTCATCGGGCTTGTACTCGGTCACCTCGTGCCCGAATATCTCGGACGACCTAACCCAGGGAATGTCCGGCCTGGCATTGTATATCACGGTATTGGCAGGCTGGCGCGGATAGCTGGTGTGGAAGAACAGTGCGATAGGCACAGCCTTGAAATCATGTGTCCATCGCGAGAGGCAGAGGCTTGGCAGCGGTGCGGTATTGACGACCAGGTCAGCCTCTGCCGTAAGCGGTTCCACATCGATCGGTAGAAGCTCGCGGTCCTCAATCAGGTCGCTGTACATCTTCCACATTTTGTTGTAGGCATCCTGAAGAGACCAGGTGTGGAATCCTGGCTCTAGGACGTCGCCGTTGATTGCGATGTTGACGTCTCCGTACAGCTTCAGCCGGTAGTCAAGAACGCTACCGCCGATCACGAGCTGGCGTACGTATCCGTTCGGCTGTGTGGTATTGATGCCAGGGATCGGCCGGTGCAGCATTACCGGCCCACGTTGCGGACTTTGCTTCTTCGGTGCGATAATCCGGACATCGGCCTCCAGGCCGGCAGCCGCGTGTGCGGCCGCCAGCCCGGCAGGTCCACATCCGATTACGACCACTTTCGGGTCCATTAGATGTGCTTCCCTTCGACCCAGGTCGCTGCCATTGCTGCTAGCTGGATCAGGTCTTGCTCGAGTTTGTATTCGTCGACTGGCTGATTTCCGACGTCGGCTTCGTTCAGGCTGCCTGCTATCTTGCCTACCTTTTCCATCAGGAGCCGCAGGCGACGTTCGTCTCGGCCATAGAGAATTGACTTTATCCCCAACCGCGAATGTGCCTGGTACGATTCTTTCTGTATGGCGTTGACAGTACTGTTACTCAGGAATACCGGCGGTACTTCTGTGGCTGTCATGCGATATTGGCCTCCCAGTGGAAACCTCCTGCCAGGTCTTTATCCATAAGACCGGCTCTGTATCCGGCATCGTATGCTCTGTTGATCAGCAAGATTACGAATTCTACATTTTTCGCCGGCATCGTTGCCATGTCCGCTACATCATCATGCTGCTGTTCGGCAAGCTGTATTTCTGCCTGCTCTGCTGCGCGAATTAGTGAACGGTACATCTCGGTCACGGTGCTAGGCACTTGACTTCTCCCCTGGTCTTCCCCGAATGAATGGTGCTTAACTAAGCGTCGCCACAACGCCGGATGGTAGTCGTTCGTTTATTGACACGGTATTCCCTGGATGTCTTGCTGGACCTGACGGAACTCTCTGGCCAGATCTAGAAAGGAGGCTCCTCCTCATCGACCTCCGCAGCCGTACGCCGACCACGGCTCGCTGGCTTGGTCGTGGCCGCTGGCTTGGTCGTCTTCGTGGCTGAGGCCGAGCTAGCCGCGCGAGCGGAACGAGCCTTGGCGGTAGGCTTGGCCGACTCGGCCGCGCGCTTAGCTGGCTTACTAGTGGCGCGCCGACGAGGCGGAGCCGGCTCCTCCTCTTGCTCTTCCTCGACTGCGACCTCTTCCTCTTCCAGGTCTTCTGGCTCCGGCTCGTCCTCTGGCTCCTCGCCTTCATCGTCATAGAGCCAGGTACCGATACGGGCCTGCCATTCACCTTGGTACCGCTCGCGGTCGGTTATGACGAGAGACCACGCCGCGTCGCTGTCCTCGCCAAGAGTCCACGCACCGATCTTCGTGATGGGCGCGCCGACGTTGTCGTCCTCGTCAGCGATGATGGTCTTGGTCTTGACGTCGCGAAGTGAGAATCCGAACCTGTCAAGGAATGGCTTCCACTTCCACTTCGAGCTGGTGGTGAGCGCGTAGTTCTCCCAGAATGGGCAGCCGTCGAATTCCTTCTTGTCGCCTTCGTTCTCGGCGGCGACATACAGAATCTTGATCATCGCCTGCCCAGCCTTGGTCTCGGTCCACCAGGCCTTCCTCACGTAGCCGTTCAGGGTTGTGCTCTTTGGCGGGATCTCTCCGGTGTAGGTAAGCTGGGCGTCCTCTTCGTATGGAGCATTCTCCAGCTCGTCAAAGTCGATGTCGTATTCGTCAGTCTTCAACTTCGGCATGTCTCTCTTCCTCTCTGCCGTCGAAGTGAACGTGGTCTAGCTTGTCGTGGTTGATTTCATGATCTCTGGCGTGCTGTTCGCGTGTCCGGAGATGCATCGTCCTTCCGTGTCTTTTCTGGCAATGCTGGACGAATAGCTGAGTTAGCCAGACATTCGGGTTGTCTACGACTTCTTTATGTGGCCTTTTCCTAGGAGGCATAACTGTTGTCCAATGAGTCGTAGATCATGCCGATGAAATCCGACATTGCCGTATAATCGCCTTCCTCTACATCTTGCCACCGTCCGAGCGCGTTGTAACGATCCTTTGCGAAGTACGGTGGGAATGGCTGCGCTAGTGCGCGACGGATCCTGTTTTCGGTCCGGCTCTTCTGTTCCGTTACTGCATAGTATAGCGCGACTGAGAACTGGCTGGAAACGTAGTCGCTAATAGTGTATCCCTTGCCCGTTAGGTGCGGGATAACCAGGTCGTCGCCGTTCTCGTTCTCTGTCATCATCGCCGTTGTGATGAATATCGTATTGTAATGCGCATCAATGATCCGGTCACAGAAGCGCTTGAATCCATTCTGCCATTTCTGGTGATCCTGGATGGCAGGGATGTCGAGATCTCGCATGGCGTTCTGCTCGTTGATCATCCGGAGAATCCAGCGGATGTACAGGACCTGCATCTTTGTGCCAGAGTCCACGACTAGCCAGTCTTCCGGTGACAGTTCATTGTCGGCCTTGTTTAGCCCGGCAACTACGTGCTCCCAGTCAGGCGCTCGCATTACTTGGGCCTTACTTCCAGCGCGCTTAGCTGCCACGACTCCGGTCTCTGTGCTTAGGAACACGGTCCGGTAGTCGCGCGCTGCCCCTCCGGCGAGCACTGTCTTGCCATGGCCGGCCGGACCGTACAAAAGAATGTTGATCGACTCATCGAAATCAGACAGATCTTCAATCTCGATCTCGACGTCGGCCTCTCTGATAGTAGCGGGTGCCTCCCTTGCTGACTTGGCTGAAGTCCTACGTGCTCCGCGTGGTGGCATTACATTCCTCCTGATGTGCTCTTGTAATCGTCGGCGTATGGGTCCTGCTGTGTGTAGTTGCTCTGGGCCATAGCTTTCCAGGCATTTCCTCCACGCTCGTGTAGCAGGCACATGTCCCAGAACGGACAGCGAGGGCAATCACGAGTTGGGGTCTTAGTCACCGGGATGGTACCGTCGCGCATGGCATTCATGACAGCTACGTCGTCGGCCAGTCGGCGCATCTGCACAGCCCGTTCCCTGGGGCTGCGCTCAATCGGCTCAGGCCGGACGAACAGCGGTGGCGGCTGCCGCTTAGACACGGAGCCGTCCTTGTTGAGTTTCAGCCCTGCTTCGTCTACCGGCCGGTCATCAGGCCTAGCCTTACGGAGGAAATTGTACTGAATGCCGGCGATCTCCTCGCCTGGCTTCAGAATGCCCTGACTACGGAGAACCGTGCCAGCCACGGCCCAGTAGGCTCCGGCCTGCTCGTCAAGCTCGAGATAGGCAGTTGCTACCTGGCTGGCGGTCTTGTGCTCAAGCAGGTAAATCTGGCCATCGGCCTCGTCTCGGAACACGCCATCCCAGCGCGAGCGGAAGTGTGCTATCGGCTTGCCATCACGAACAACTTTGACGCCAAATTCGCGTTCAGTTGCGAGTATGTTCCAGTCATGATCCTGGCCGTAATGCTCAACATAAGCTTCAAGCATTGCGATCCCGAGATCTTTGGCGTCCTCCCAGACAGGGGCATCATACGTTTCGTCAAGATATGTCTTTGCGTACGCAATTTCGTCGCCAGCCCATTCCCGGAACGTCTTGGCTGGGTGCTGTCCGCGCCGGAGACCTGGCTGGTACCAATTGGCCAGTGCTTCGTGAATGCCGAGACCGAACCAGAGCGCGTCGGCCTGGCCTCCTCCCTTTGGCACCAGGCCCATTCTGTACTTCCACCACCAGAACTGTGCGCACCGTTTCGCGGCCGAGCGTTCACTTGTGTGTATGATTGGTAGACCAGACATGCTCGCCTTCTTTCTATGGATCCCTCATGGCCCTGCCCGGACATCCCATGTCATCATGGCGGCCTAAGCGGAGTATGGCGCTCCTCCCGGGCAGGACAATCAGGAAGTCAAAGATGGACCTGCCCCTGGCTCCATGATTGTAGGAACCGGGGGCAGGCTGCTTAGCCAGCCTTGTTCTTCTGCCGCTCTCCATTCATCAATATGGGGCCTCGGCCGTCTGGGCTGGGCGACCGCGTCGTGCGGTCTTCTTGGTCGTGGTAGGAGCAGGGGTGGTCTCAGCCTTCGCCGCACGCCCGCGCCGCACGGGCTTGGCCTCGGCTTCCTCTTCGTCGGCGTCTCCGTTCCCGGATGCTCGTGCTGCCTGTCGCTCGGCGCGCCGCTCCTTGTTCATGTCGGACTTCTGAAATTCCATCCGCAGGGTCCCGCCGAGTCGGACGCCATTCCGGAATGCGTCGTTCTCCTTCTGGGTCGGGAACGCCTCTCCTTCGTAGACCTCCTCGACGATCCAGTCGGCAAAGTCGACCATGGTAGGCGTCGGGGCCTTGTCGGCGTAGACGGTGTAGTCCTTATCCTCTTCCTCGTCGGTTTCCGGCTCTTGTGCGGCCGCTTGTGCTCTTGGCATGATAGCCTCGCTTTCCTTCTTGGGCAACGTTGTTCGTGGCGGACCAGTTATAGAATGAGTATAGTGGGTGACTGTTCTAGGCGCTACTTTTGCACGCCTATTCCCGGTATGTTCCTCGATTGAATAGGTGAATTCCGGGGTCCGGCCAAGACAGACGATCCGGATATACCCATCGGGTACCGGCTCAGCGTTCTCACCGAATTCCGCAGCTATCTGAAGCAAGCGCCTAGCGCGATCTCGTGAGTAGCCGTACTTGTCTTGTAGCTGCTGCCAGGCTTCCTGTGTCTTCATCACTCGCCTGCCATAAGGGCTAGCGGCCTGATCTCGATGTAGAAGCCGGGAGCGGACGTGGCATACTTGTCTTCCAGTTGCCGCCTGAGTACCTTGGCTGAATACTTGCTGCTGCAATATTTGGAGAACACGTACCGGCCGTTCTCGCGCCGGACGATGACTTCGTACTGGAACGGCTTGCTCGTCTTCATCATTCACCAGCTGTCGGTAATCCTGTCCGATGTATTGCGCGTAAGCGGGCGGAATTGCCTCGTTCAATTCGTCGCGGCGCATCCAGCTAATGTATTTCCCCCTCGATCCAGGTTGCGGCCATCGCGGCCACCTGAATCAGCTCGATCTCCAGCTTGTCACGATCGACTGGCCGTCTTTCAATCTCCGCGTCGTTTAGCTCCCTTGCTATTTCGCCTACCTCTTCTGCCAAGATCCTGAACCGGCGATCATCGCTGCCATAAAACATTGAATACTCGACGTGCCGGGAATGCGCCCGGAATGCCTCGGCCTGAATGGCATCCATGGTTAGCTTGCTGATTAGCAGCTTGGGTACGGTTGACATTATCCTCTCCACATTCTTTGGACTTTTCCTGCCGGTAGATTCTCTTGATCATTGCGCGTCCCCAATCACGCGGCTTATCTCCTTGGGGTCAGCATTCAATATGGTCTGCCGTTGCTCCTCGCTCATCCCGGCGATCCAGGTGTCAACCGTTCCGACGCTGGCGAGCCGGTAGACCGTAACCTGGTGCACACGGCTGACGCGGTGAATCCGAGCCTCAACTTGCCTGGCCTCGTCCGAAGTCCACGGCATGTCAAGAAATACCATCTCGTCGGCCGTGTCGAGCGTAATCGACTCACCACCGGCCGAGCTGTTCAGGCAGATAACCTGCACCTCATCATCGGGATCCGCAAACCGGGCCACGAGGTCGGTCCGTGCCTGATCCTTTGTCGCGCCGGTCAGCGTCAGCACCTTGAAGCCTTCCTTGCGGAGCACCTCGGCCGCCAGCTCAACCATCTTGCTGAACGAGGAGGCAACCACGACACGCGCGCCGGTATCCTCGCGCTCCTGCATGAATTCGGCCAGCCAGTCAAGCTTGCTGGACGGTAGGGTCGGAATCACCTCCTGCGCGTCGCCGAGGCTGCCGTAGGCATCAGCAAATTGCCGCAGCCTAGTGATCTCCGCCAGTACCCCAGTGGCGAGGATACGGCCATTAGCAAGCGTCGCCGAGGCGTCAAGAGCCATCTGCCGGTATGCCTTGGCTTGCTGCGGATCCATGTCGATCTGAACGTACTTGGGGCTGCTTTCGTCGCCGGAGTCGATAGGCGTACCGGCATATGCGATTGGAGGCAGGTCAGGAGCCGCTGTCGTCTTGTCGCGCTTCAGGTAGTATGGGCGCAGCATAGCGTCCCAGGCAGCTTCGTCTACTGGCCGGGGCGACTTTTCTCCGCCACCGACCACCTTGCCATACACGCCTCTTTCGACGCCAAAGTGCGTCTCGGCCCAGCGCCAGTAGCTGCCGAAAACATCCGGCCGGCACCAGTTCAGCGTGCCCCAGCCCTTAGTCAGCTTAGAACGGAATGGCGTGCCACTCAGCGCGATGGCTAGGCCATCCGGCTTGAGCTGCTTCCGCAGACAATACGCTCCATAGCGGGCTTGCGTGATCCGCTTAGACTGGTAATTGGCTGTGCTGGCGAGTAGGTTATGCGACTCGTCGAACACAATCGCATCCCAGGTCATACCGAACAGAGACGGCCAGTTGTACTCGGCACTATAGCTGTGACGGCATCCGCTCGTCTGGCACATATCGCCTAGGCCGTTCGGGCAGACCACGACGCGCTTTGCCCGGACCATCTCGATGTTGATGATGAGCATCCTGCGCGGTGCGTCCGAAGCCGCGAATTCCTCTATCACGCGCTGGCGTTCCTTGGGGCTGCCCTGGGCCACGTACGGCTCGATCGTCGGGCACCACCGCAGCGTCTCGCGCTCCCATACGGTGCGGGTAGCGGTACGCCGGCAGGCCACGAGAATCGTGCGGGCATTGTTCTGGAGCAGCGCGCCGAGCGTCTGGAGCGTCTTGCCTAGGCCCGGATCGTCACCAAGGATGCACTGCTTCGCCTCGGCCATGAAGGCAGTACCATTCAGCTGATATGGACGGTTCCGCATAGCAGCGAACAGGTCGGGTGCTTCCTCGGCAACCTTTTCAAGCCAGGATTCCTCTTCACCCGTATATCCGTGCCGCAAATTCTCGAGCCGGAGAGCCTTGTCAATCTCGCCCTTCGCCCAGGCAGCCAGCGCGGTGGAAACCTTGAGGTCGCTGCCGAACACGCGACGCAAGAACCGGCAGGTGTCCATCGTGAGCGGCAGGCGCCATTCCTTGTGTGTGGCGTTCCAGCGGGCACCCGGTACCGTCCTGACTTTGTCAACCATGCTGCGATCGAACGGAAAGCGAACCAGAATCCGCTTGCCGTCTGTGTGGCTAATTACGGTAGTCATCAGTAGTCACCCTTTCCGGCGCCAAAGCGTGGGACGTCCGGGAACTCCCCGAGGTACTTGTACTGCAATGGCTCCTCCAGGTACTGTGCCCAGCCGCGCGCCATGACGGCCAGCTCAAGCGTATACCAGTACAGCGGATACTTGGACCGCAGCGCTCCGCGAACAAAACGAGCGTTCTCCTCGGCCCGAATCTTCTGTGTCTCTTGATTGTCCATTGGGTCTCGCCTCCACCTACAGTGTACCGTAACACCACTGGTGCTCGCTACCCGCTCGCAGTATCTGACGGTACCGAGATCGATGAGCTAGGAGCTGGCGTAGGTGCTGGCGGAGCAGACGTAGGCGCTGGCGAAACTAGCTGAGTTGGCGCAGGTGTAGGCGGAGCAGACATAGGCGGAGCAGACGTAGGCGCTGGCTTCGGAATCGGCTGGCCAACCGGGGGCATACTGGTGACCGGAGCTGGCGGCAAGGAGACGCTAGTTGCCGGAGCTGGCACAGGAGGGACCGTACCGCTTGTGGGTGGCTGCGGAGAGGCCGGGACCGGGACCGGGACCGAGCTTGGCGATGGTTGCAGGCCTGGTGCCGGCTGCGATCCAGGCGATGGCTCAGGCCCGCTCGTCACGGTAGCGGGAGGGTAAGTAGCCACCGGGCCGGCGGTCGACGCTGAGGCGCTTGCATTCGGACGAAGAATGACAGGCGGTTGAGTCGGCCGAGCGAGCACTAGCGGAGGGACGCCGGGTAGCGGCTGCGAGCTAGGCGTAGGCGTCGGGACTGCGGCCGCTACCGGCGTCGGCGTCGGCGTCGGAGCCGGTGATGCATGAATGTGTACGATTGCTGGCGGCAGCACCTGCACCCTTAGCTGCTGAGCATGTAGGTATATGCCCCCGCACACCGCGACGGACATTATTAGCAGCCCGGTTCCGGTACGCCCAGGATGCTGATGTAGCATTTCATCGCGGATCCAGTGCACCTTACCTCTTCCGGAGACGTCTTACATTTACATTCACCTGCATTTCCTCGGCGCGCCGGGCGATCAGCTCTATCTCAACCATGGCTCGCCTGTCCCTGTAGTCGATGTTAGACGATCCAGGCGGGGCAGCGTAGCCGGGAGGATATACGATAGCGGGCCGGACCCCATCGTCGATGTATCCGTTACGGCTGAGCCGGACCAGATGCGCTCCGCAGAACTCGCAGTCTGTCTCTATCTGGTAGACTCCCTGGCGCTCGGTCGGCACTATTTGCGTGTGCCTTACATCAGTGATACCGTACCAGCGATGCTTCCGGCCATACCGGCATTCGAGAGCCAGCGTGTCTGTCTTCTCTACAAATTTACGGAATGCCTCGGGTGTGGTCACGATTCCTCTTTCCATGCGGAAAGGCCGCCACTAGGACGGCCCTTCCTTGGTTGCTGTTAGTTGAGCTTTGCGGCGTCGGCCTCGAGCAGTTCCCTGGCCTCGCGCACTGTCAGGTGGGCGGAGCCTTCGCCTTCAACGTGGAATGGACTTTGGCTGCGGCAGTCCGGCCCGATGCCGAGCGCGCGGGAGGTCTCATCGGTGAGGTGCCGGTTGCAACGGTAGCAACGACCGAGCTGCTGGCCATAGAGCTGGCTGGCGCTGGCTGGTCCCGCCGCACGAATGGCGTCAAGCGCTGCCTTTTTGGCCGACACGACCTTGACCGGGACGTCCGGCCGACCACCGATCACACGCTTGATGAAGGTGTATCCTGCCCACTGACCTTCGGTCGGCCGGTCAACGCGCCAGAAGTCAAGATCGTTGTGGCCGGTAGGGCTGGCGGTCGCGTAGTGACCGGCCGGGATGTCGGAGTAGCGGTCGGACACTTGCTTTGGCGCGGTCTTCTTGTGAAGGTGCTCTCCGGTGTTGCAGAACACGTGCCACTTGCCGTCAATCTTGGTGATGTGGCCCGTTTCGGCCTCGACCCACCGGCCGCACATCGTGCACTTGCCGGCGAAACGGTTCGGCCGCTGGCCATCAGTCCTGGTCTCAACGCCGCTTGCGTAGTGTGTCTTGGCGTCGCTCGCGTAGCAGACCTTGACTTCGGCTACGGTCTCGTGGCTCTGGCGGCAGCTTCCGCATCGAATACTCATCTGGGCTCGCCTTCCTCGGTCTGGGGTTCTACCTACAGTATACCTGTAGCCGAGGACACACGCTACCCCATTGACCGAAAAATACAGCAGCCCTGTGCGGGCGGGACACAGGGCTGCTGGCACAGTGGCTAGCTGGTTGCTAGCTATAACGATACAGTAAGACTACGGCTACCGTGATGTAAGCCAGCCACCCTACGTTGGCCGCTAGGCGTAGGGTGGCACCTTGAGCCGCGTGCCGGCGTTCATGACGAGTCACCGGGACCTTGGTCCTTGGCCGTACTAGGCGTAGCACGCGGCGATGAAGGTTGTGGCTGCGCAACAGATGCCAGGTCGGAAGCAGCAAAGCACAGGCGGCCATCCACATATTACTTGACCTTGGCCTTCAGCGTCTTGCCGTCCGGGCTGAACGCCAGCTCAACAGCATCCTCGGAAAGCCAGTCAGCCTCAGCCGTAATGGCGTCAGCGTCCTTAACCTTGGCCGGGACCGAGGCCGGAGCTGCCCCAACCGCAACAACGGTAGCCGGGATCTCGCGTGGCTTCGCCCGGTGCCAGCGAACATACAACATCGCCAGCTTGGTCATGCCAAAGAGGAACGCCAGGGCGAATATTGTGCAAGTCGCTATCACCAGCGTCTCAACGATGACCTTGTGGTAGATCCACACTGTGACGATAATACCGGCTAGCAGGAATACCCCAACACCGGCAGGGCTGCATTGTGCCATACTTACACTCCTGATCATTCGGGTCCTCATACTGCCTTTCCTTTCCTGTTCTCCATGGCATAGTCGCGGAGGTACTGTGGATCGTCATAGAATCCCTGTACCCATGTTCGCTCCCTGCCATGCACCATGCAGATTTTGCCTGGCCCAGTCATGATTGGTTCGTATGGCGGGCCTATGGTTCTTTCCCATTGTGGCTTCAGGTAGCCTGCCATGCCAAACACTCCGAATGTCATCTTCAGTGACTCTCCGCCGAGTGCCCTGTCAGTGACATCCTGGAACATCATCTCACCACGAATTTTAGCCTGGCGACCAAGCCTAAGCAAAGGGCCTATACACTCTGCCCATATTACAGGCTGCGCTGGGTCGCCTGACTTCTTGATATGCCTGTTGTAATAAGACTTCAGGAATCCTGCCAGGTCGTTGCCTTCGTCAACGAGCATCCATATGTTGTTGAATTCCGTGATCTTGGCACGCTTCTCGCGAACGGCTGTATAACGGTCACGCATGATTCCTTCAACTGTGTAGAACATATCCCAGATCTTGCCCATCTCGGACTGCGGATTATCGAACACATGGACTCCGCGAATACCTCGGACATGCTCAAAGCTGATCTGCTTCGTGTCGACACAGTAGATATCGGCCTCGGGATCGTTGTAGCATATCTGGGCAGTTTTTGCCAGGAAGCCAGAGCTTTTGCCAGTGCCGCTGCCGGCGCCACGGCAATGCCAAGGAGTCTCACCGTTGTGGTCGGCATAGTAGACACCTTTGTCCTCCTTGATGCCAACGGCAAATGTGCCCGGCTTGGCCATCTGAATTTCGTCAAGGTGGTCCCGGAACAACGCCATGCTCGGCAGACCGCTCATAATCGGGAACCAGCTCACCGTACGTGGATTGGTCGTCGTGCTCCAGGAGAACCGGATCTTGCCTTCCGTGTGGCTGGAAATGATCTCCTCAACATTACTGCGCGACTTAGTCAGCGCAGCGTAGTTGTCCGGCAGCCGCATGATACCCTGGGATTGAGTCAGACTGAGCAGCGTCATCATCTCAGCAGCCGAGCACCCTGTTTCATAGGCCAGCAACCTTGCGACAGTAGAGACCGGCACATCCGATGCCAGCTGCGGCTCAGTTGAGACAACGGGTTTCGCCGTGGTACTTACTGTCGTACTGTCGCGCCGGAATACCTCCTTGGCGCGCTTGGTGACGGTATCTGCCCGGCTGAAACTCGGGCTTTTGCTCTTGATGCTAATGCCATTGCTGTACTGGGCCTGCTTCTTCCGAACGACAAGGAGCACAAGAACGCAGAAGCCGACAATCAAAGCAACAGTCACCGATATGACTGTTTTGCGCGGATCAATCGCCATGCCGCAAATTACACCAAGGAACACCGAAACATAAAGGTTGTTCCGCAATGCTCGGTACGGACGCTTGCTCGGGCTGAAATAGACAGCTATTCCCTCCGGAGTCGTCCGAGACGTGTCCATGCTGACGCGTTTCATCCTCTTCTCATCACCGTACGTCTTGCGAGGATCAATATGAAGCCCGGTGTGAAGCTGCCACATTACGCGGTGAAGATGGCTCGGCCGGCCAGCGTGGCGCCATCCCAGCAGTTCTCGCACATATCCATCGAGAATGGTGCAAAGCGCAAAGGCAGTGTATCCGAGATAGACGATGCCGAAGACGATGCCTGCTGGCAGGTGAAGTGCCCGCAATACGAAGGCGGTCATGATTGAACCTTTCGTGCTAGGTAAAGAGCATTGGCCGGGCATTGGCTCGGCATTGGCCGGGCATTGGCCGGGCGTTCGGCATTGACATTGGCCGCAGGCATTGGCTCAGCCTCCGCTAGCGTTTGAGTCACGGTTTGCCTCGTAATACGCCTCAATCGCCTCAACCGGCATGCGGCCGTGCGTGCCTAGGTCGGGCCAGCCATGCTCCTTGGCCCAGGTACGTATCTCCTTGGGGCTCGCATTACCGAATAGCCGGACGACATTGGGTCGGCCGGCGTCCGCATTGGCCCCATTGGCCGGACGCTGGGCGTTTGGCTCGGCATTGGCATTGGCTTTGGCCCCATTGGCATTGGCTGCTTCGGCATTGGCCGGGGCCGGTGCCCCATTGGCCGGGGCCGGTGCCCCATTGGCCGGGGCATTAGGCGCGCTCAGCGGTGGGCTAGCGGCCTTGATCGGACGCCTAGCGCCATTGCCGGCGACGGCCGGAACGGCATCGGAGGCATTGAGAAGATCCGCAATGCCCGCAGGCACCCACTTGCCGCTACGGTTCTTGCGAGGGAACCAGCCATGCGTCAGGGCTAGGGCGATGAACCGCGCGCCAACAATACCTCGCAAGCCGTCAAGCGTGACGAGCGGGAACAGCAGCCATGCCGACAGGCCCCATTTCGGCAGTGGCGCGGGGTACCTCTTGCCCTGGCGTGCTCGGGCCTTCTGGCGCTCTTTCTGCGTCGCCAGGCTGTGAGCCACGACTGCTCCGATCGGCAGGATAGCCCAGAACAGCCAGGCACCATTCATCTCGTGCCCGATCTTTGCGTGCAGGCTGTTGATGTAAGCGGAGATACCCGCGAATGTGAGGACAATGGTCCTAGCCCAGTAGTCGCTGCGCTCGTCCTTGACTGCCTGAATTGAGTAGATACCGGCAAGTAGGGCCACGCCATCAAAGCACGCAGAGGAGCAGACCGCGACATACAAGGGGACACCCATATGCCGAGCAACAGAGAACAGCGACCAGCCACTCACATACAGGGAAGCGCAAAGAATCACGATCCACAGGGATCGACGAGGGAAAGCCTTAAGATAACCCATAGCTCGGCTCCTACCTTGTTTAGGCGTCGGGTCAAGGTCCCAAGCCGGTGCCCCCAAAGCAATCCGGCCTGGGACCGCTTAGCTGCCTAAGATACCTCCTTTTTGGCGTATTGGCTAACCACTCTGCCTAGCAAGCAGTAATTGCACCTTTTTGGCCATATCTGCTAGCACTTCCCTGTCTTCGGGAGTCAGCAGCTGACAGTAGGCCCGATGCTCTATCAGGCCATCAATTACGCTGGCAGCAGACCGGATGATGGAGTGGATGCTGTGGTCGTCCTGCGTGTCTTCGCGCGGCTTACGGTTGCCGACTAGGCGCTTCTCATCATCGTCTTCTTCCTCCTCCACCTGTCTCTGTTCCTCTGCCTTCTTCGGATTCCTAATTTCGTCCGACTGGTATAGTTTGCCGAAGTCTTGCAGCTGCTCGAATGAGTCGAATACATAACCACGTACAATTCCCCAGCAGCGTGACGCCCAGCACACATGCGTCTGGCTACGGCCTATAGCATCAGCAACTACCTGCTGCGTCTTGCCTGACTGAAGTTCCATCCATATCAGCGAAGCTGCCTCCCAGCGTTCTGCCGATGTTGCCTTCTCGCGCTGTCCGGCCGTTCGCTCCAGCTCTATGATCCGTGCTATCCTGCTGTCCATTCCCGCCTCCGTTATTACTAGTAATAACTTAGGATACCGTACAATTACAGCATGATACAGGCGATAGAAACAGATTATGCCGGATACCGATTCCGCTCGCGACTAGAGGCGCGCTGGGCTGTGTTCTTTGACACGATAGGTCTGGATTGGAGGTATGAGCCAGAAGGATTCCGCGTCGATACGCCAACCGGCAAGATCAAGTACCTGCCGGACTTCTGGCTCGGAAGTGGGCACTGGGGCGAAGTCAAGGGATACCTAGACCTGGCCTCGCTGAATCGCCTGTACTCTCTGGCTGTCGGCATGTCCAACTGCGGTAAGGGCTGCGACATGGTCGTGTTCGGTGATGTACCGCGCGCCAATAGCTCACTGTGGCCAGCTCAGCTACACACGCACAGCATAGGGCAGCTGTGGGCTGTGCCCTGGGACATTGCTGTGGGCTGCCCGCTACGGACTCGGCCTCGCGTGGCAGTCACCGTTGATGAAGCAACTGCTGGACATCTTACGGACGGTTTCCCTTTCGGGGTGCCCGACTGGGCCTACGAAGGGCTGTCCGCTGCGCGGCGTGCCCGGTTTGAGTGGGGCGAGCATGGCCGCTAGCAATAATATATCAGGAATCCAAGGCTCATGGCGCAGGACGCTATACAGACCCAGATAGTAATCCGGAGGAACAGGTCATCGGCATACACTATCCGGAAATCACGCCATATTTCCGTGAACCACTTCATGGCCGAGTCCGTCCGCTAGCGGCATGTCGCGCTGGATACCGTGCTGCTGTGGCTGTACGGGCCTGTAGGGCTGGAGCGGTGAGGTTCCTGGCTATTAGCACCAGCCCGAGGATTCCTGCCAGGCAGACCAGTACAGCCACGAGCAACAGTACCGACATGCTGATGGTGGCTCCGCCTACGTTAGCGCTGACATGCGCATGGGCCATCCAGACCACGAATACCAGTCCGGCCAGGATTGCCTTCAGGTTGATGCGTTTCATTGTTCTCTCGCCTCCTGTCGATAGGTAGAGCCTAGCGGATAAACTGCAGTTCCGCTAGGCCCTTGCTGTTCTCCTCAGGATTGCTATCCGATGTAACCGTTGCGCCGCAGCCAGGTCAGGTCGTCAGGCTCGCTGTACGCCGCGTGCTCGATCGCCTCGATGGCCAGGTTAGGATCGCTCAGAAACTTGTCGCCGTCGTCGTCATCGACATTGGCCTGGTGAACAGCCAGGACCTTGCGGACTAGAGTCAGGGCCTCGCTGTCCGTCTTGCCTGGCACATGGGCATATGGGCAGTCGAACAGGTCGTGAATCTGGCAGTAGCGCTCTAGCATCGCCTTGTCATCGGCCGCGTTGTCGTGCGCGTCATTCATGACCGGTTTCTCCATCCATTACGGAATCCGATGCCGAATATCGCGAAGCAACCGCAAAGAACTGCTGGGGTCCCTACCGCAAAGTTGCCATAGAGCATCAGGACGATGCCTAGCATAATCCCCACGCTAGCGAAGAGCATTGTCAGTCGTTCCATTTCGGCCTCCTTCGTTCGTCCTGTAGACAGTATACCTCGAACTGCAAACTGAGGAAAGGAGCTTTGCGGCAGATTTGTACATGCGAGCGTAGTGGCCGCTGCCGGCAGGCCATACGTTTACACCACCGTAGTGCCGCTCGCCAGCCAGCGTCGCCTACACGACCAGGAGGCCCGGCTCCCGTAGGAACCGGGCCTCGTGCTGCGGGCCATCAGATCTTACGCCACAGCCGGTTGTAGTAACGGCCGACGTGTCGGGTGACATGGCGCCGAATGAGGCGCTTAGCCAATACGTCCGGCCCGCGCTCGGCAGCCTCAACGTCACCCATCGTGCGCTGTGTTTTGTAAAGCGCTCGGCGGATCCGCTCGAACATGCTCTTGTTGCTCACCCTACTCATCTCCTGACTGCTCATCGAGCACCCTGGCGCAGCGCCAGACGTACTCTGGTCTGAACGTTACCAGATACCGGGCACGCAACCGGCGTGCTAGGCCCTTCACCGGAACTCGCCGGCCTTCACGGTCCGGAGCGGATTGCTCAGATTCTCGACTGGGTAGTTGGCCTGTGTGATGTGTGCGGCGTTCGCCCGGAGGCAGTGCCCACACAGGAGGAGCGTGGTTCCGCTGGCAGTCAGAACCGCATACGCCGCCGACGCTTGTGGGTGCCTGTCGCACGTCATGACAACGCATCTCCCTGGTCATCCTCGTTCAGCGCCTGATGGACCTGTGGCATTACGCGACGGAGGAAATCGTCAATCCTCCGAACCTCATCTTCTCGGATGGTCTTCATCGTGCTCGCCTTCTTTGCTGCTGGTTACCAGTTGCTCTCGCCCCACGCCCAGCGCGGGCCGTAAGGGTTCTCGTCGTACGGGGCACTACCCACCGCGATCCACACGAACGTACCGTCCTTGTCCTGCATGGCCGCCTGCTGACCTTCGTCGTACAGGTCG
>Ga0335078_10000591_pt1 | contig 55665 bp, 46 predicted proteins | sample Lox_Sample_32_FD_206711 | JGI IMG/M metagenome (GOLD analysis project Ga0335078, IMG submission 206711) | Soil microbial communities from Loxahatchee National Wildlife Refuge, Florida, United States - Lox_Sample_3.2 | ecosystem: Environmental > Terrestrial > Soil > Wetlands | place: USA... | reverse complement strand
TTTCCAACTCGACGAGCTAAGTGTTTCTCTGCGGCTTGTGGCGGAACTGCCAGCCTCGGCGAGAAAATAGCTCCGCTTTCTGTGGCGGAGAACACCGAAACAAAGGGTCGCAGGATCCTACAACCTGACTGTGTGATGAGGAGGAATCTCAATGCCCAGTGATTATTATCTGTTGCTGACGGGAGTCAACGGCGAATCGCAGGCGCAAGGCATGGCAAAGAACATTGAGCTCGACAGCTGGAGCTTTGGCGCATCCAACGCTGCCGATATCGGAGGCATGGGCCTTTCCGCCGGGAAGGTGTCCCTGCAGGACTTCTCCTGCTCGTTCGGCGTGGACGCCGCAAGCCCAACCATCTTGCAGGATTTGTATACCGGCAAGCCCATTGCTACGGCTACCTTCACCGGGCGCAAGAGCGGCGGTGGTAGCACACCCTACAACTACCTGGTCATTGTCATGACCAATTGCTACATCACCAGTTTTCAGGCAGCGGGCTCCTCGACAGGAACTCCGTCGGCGTCAATGGCTATGGCATACGAGCAGATCAAGTACGAATACTTTACTCAGAACTCGGCCAATGGTCAGACCACGAACGCCGGTAACGCGACCTACAACATCGCGCAAGTGCTGCAAAGCTGACCGGCATTTCGTAGCCTGGATTATGGGGTTCGGCAGGAAGGCATCTTCGCCGCGGCGACCCGCGGTTGAAGGTGCCTCTGCGCCGGGCGCCATGCGGTGCGCTCGTCATTTTGTCCTTGATCGCTGAAGCAGGACCGATTTTCCTTTATCGGTGGCAGTGGTTCCAGCCGTGATTCTGCCATGAATGCACAAGAACTATTTCGTGCGGGGCGGTTGGCGGATGCTCTCAAAGCCTTGAGCGCCGAGGTGCGCGACAATCCTACCGACGCGCGCCGTCGAACTTTTCTATTCGAGCTCTTGTGTTTTGCCGGCGAGTACGAGCGCGCCGACAAGCAACTCGAGGTCCTCGGCCAGGCTGGGCCGCAAAGCGAGATGGGCGTCGTTCTCTACCGCAGCGCGCTCTATGCCGAGCGGCAACGGCAAGACCTCTTTTCCGGCAGCCAGTTTCCAGCGCAGGCCGATACTTCGGACCCGGAGCGCACCGGTTCGCTCAATGGCAAGCCTTTTACTTCTTTTTCTGACGCCGATCCAAGAATTGGAGCCCGGCTCGAACTGTTTGCGGCCGGCAATTACCTGCTCCTTCCCATGGAGCACGTAGCCTCCATTCAGATCGCGCCACCTAAACGCCTGCGTGATCTGCTGTGGACTCCTGCGGCGGTACGAACCACTCCGGCCTTCAAAGGAACGGAACTCGGCGAGGTCCTGATTCCCGTGCTTTCGCCTTTTTCCTGGAAGCACTCCGATGACAACGTTCGACTGGGGCGGGCCACGGTGTGGGAGCAACCGGAAAATTATGACGATCAGGTTCCCGTCGGTCAGAAAATGTGGCTGGTGGACGACGAAGAAATCCCGCTCCTCGAATTGCGTGCCCTGGAGTTCAACGCGGCGCCTGTGGCCGTGTAACGAGCCATGAATCTACCTGACGATCTGCTCAATCCTATCGAAGGACCCAACCCCAGCGGCGCCAACCTGCGCTACGATCCCATCTACGACAAGATCAAGGAAGCCCGCCGGGAAGAGGATCAGCCGCCGCCAGGAATGTCGGAACAAGATCGAAAGGTCTCCGACAACTCTCTGGTCATTAAGCTCACCACCGAGGCCCTCAGCAAGAAAACCAAGGATCTGCAGCTGGCAGCATGGTTGACCGAAGCGCTGCTCAAACAAAGAAGCTTTGCCGGTTTGAAGGACGGTCTTCTGGTGTGCTCCGGTCTGGTGGAAAAATTCTGGGATACGATTTATCCCGAGCCCGAAGACGGCGACCCGCAGCCTCGCTCCGCTCCATTGGGCTTCGTCGGAACCAAACTGGATATCCCGCTGAAGTTGGCTCCCATCGTCGAGAAGGAGCGCTACGGCACACTCGATTTTCAGCAGTCGCGCGACGTGGGCTACGAAGGCCAGGCGGCCAACGAAGAAGCTCAGAAAAAGCGGGCGCAACTGCTTCAGGAGGGCAAGTTAGCGCCTGAGGTCTTCGACAAAGCTTTCGAAGAGACTCCCAAGAAATTCTATGCGCAGGCGGAGAAAGATCTCGACGCCTGTCTGCAAACTCTGGCTGCTCTGAACAAGTTCTGCGATGAGAAGCTCGGCACCGAAGGTCCGTCGTTCGGCCCCTTAAAATCGGCTCTCGAAGGTGGTCGCCACGTTATCCACGGCCTGCTGCAAAAGAAGCGGGAGAAGGAGCCGGACCCGGTCGAGGCGACCGCTGCCGGCGGCGAAGGTGAAGTTGCGGGTGCGGCGGATTCGGCGGCGATGGGGCCGGTACGCACCGGAGTGCTGATCTCGGTGGACACATCTTCGGAGCCGGCCGATCGTTTGGACGCCATCCGCAAAGTCGCGGAAGCGGCGGCGTTTCTGCGGCGGCGCGAACCCAAGAGTCCAGCGTCGTATTTGATGTTGCGCGGATTGCGCTGGGGCGAGCTGCGCGCCGCGGTGGATCTCTCTGACCCGACGCTGCTCGAAGCTCCGCCCACCGAATTGCGCCGGCATTTGAAACGCCTGTCGCTCGACAAGAAGTGGGACCAGGTGCTCGACGCCGGAGAGAGCGCCATGGCGCTGCCCTGCAGCCGGGCCTGGCTCGACCTGCAGCGCTTCGAAATCGAAGCCTGCGATGCCCTGGGCTGCGATTATGAAGCGATCGCCCGCGCCATTCGCTCCGAACTCAAAGCCCTGTTGACCGACCTGCCGCAGCTCCTCGATGCCACGCTGATGGATGACACCCCGGCGGCGAACGCCGAGACGCGTGCCTGGTTGACCTCACTCTGCCAGGGACCGGCGCCGCAGGCTGCGCCGGTCGAAGGTCAGCCGCCCGCTCCGGTGAACTCCAACGGCTCTTCCTCGCGCTGGCCCGGACAGCCGACGGATGTCTACGTCTCTGCTCTGCAGGCGTTGCGCGAGGGGCAGGAGCGAAAAGCTTTCGAGATTCTGCAGCAGGATATTGCGCGCCAACGCTCTGGGCGCGAGCGTTTTCGCCGCAAGCTGCAACTGGTGGAGATCTGCGCCTCCACCAACAAACAGAATATCGCTCAACCCATCCTGGATGATCTCGTGGCGACCATCGAGAATCACAAGCTGGACGACTGGGAAGATCCTGGACTGGTTGCTTCCGCTTTGGCCACCATCATGAAACTCAGCCAGAGGATTCAAGGGGATAACGCGCAGCGACAGCGACTGTTTGAACGCATCTGCCGGCTCGATCCGGCGCAGGCCATCGGAAGCGGGGCATAAACTATGGCCAAACGCGAAGCCAGCGGCCCCGTTACCCTTTCCGTGCTGGACCGGCTGATCGACAACGATCCAAAGAACAACAATGAAGTGCCGCTGAGCCGGCCGCAATCCCTGCGCGAACTGCGCGCGGCTCTCAAGCGCGACCTGGAGTGGCTGCTCAATACCCGCCGTACCATCGATCCGGCGCCCGACTCCGCGCGCGAAACGGTGCGCTCGGTTTACCACTACGGCTTCGCGGATATTTCCAGCAAGTCGGTTCTCTCCGCCAAGGACCATGGCGACTTGATCCGCGAGATGGAGGCCGCGATCGCTATCTTTGAACCGCGGCTGAAGCGCGCCAAGGTCCGGATGGAACAGGTGGAAGACACTACGCGAACCGTGCAATTCGTGATAGAAGGCATGCTCTGCATGGATCCGGCGCCCGAGCCCGTCCGTTTCGATACCATGCTCGAGCTCGGCAAGTGCGCCTACGAGGTCAAGGGAGGAGACGGTGCGCGATGAGCTGAGGAATTATTACGAAAGCGAACTCAGCTTCCTGCGCCAGATGGGAGCGGAGTTCGCGGAGAAGCATCCCAAGATCGCCTCCCGGCTGCAGCTGGAAACGGACCGTTGCGAAGATCCCCATGTCGAGCGCATGCTCGAGTCTTTCGCCTTGCTGGCGGCGCGGGTCCATCTGCGCATCGACGACGATTTCCCCCAGATCACCGAAGCTCTGCTTAACATTCTCTACCCCCACTATCTGCGTCCCTTACCTTCCATGTCGGTCGCCGAATTTCATACCGATCCGGAGCGCGGCAAACTGACCAGCAATCTGCGGGTTCCCAAAGGAACGGTGCTCTACTCCCGGCCGGTGGAGGGAGTTCCGTGCAAGTTCCGTACCTGCTATGACGCCAACCTTTGGCCGGTGAAGATTACGCAGGCGCGGTGGCTTACGCCCGACCGCCTCAGTCCGGCGCTGCGTGCGACCGAAGCAGCAGTCTTGCGAGTGGAGCTCGAATGCTTCCCCGATGTCAGCTTCGACAAGCTTGACCTCGAAACCCTCGCCTTCTACCTGAACGGCGAGAGTGCCGTTGTACATGCGCTTTATGAGTTGTTATGCAGAAACTGCACGCGCATCGTGGTCCGCGATCCGCTCAACCCAAAAATGCCGGCTCGCGAACTCTCCACGCGCAATCTGCGGCCCATGGGCTTCGGAGAAGATGAGGACGTTCTGCCATATCCCCGGCGCTCGTTTGTGGGATACCGTCTGCTGCAGGAATATTTTTCCTTCCCGGAGAAATTTTTCTTCCTGTCCTTGAGCGGCCTCTCTGAGTTGCGCAAGGCGGGTCTGAAGTCCAAAGTCGAGCTCTTGTTTCTGATCTCCCCCTTTGAGCATGATGGCCGCCATCATCGTCTGGAAGTGGCGGTTGACGTAAAAACTCTGCGCCTGGGATGCACTCCTATCATCAACTTGTTCGCGCAGACCGCCGAACCCATCATGGTCGATCAGACGCGATACCAGTATCCGGTGGTGCCGGACGCGCGCCGGCGACAGACCATGGAGGTCTATTCGGTCGATGAGGTGGTCAGCACCGACCCGGAAACCCACGAGACCATTACTTACCAGCAGCTCTACTCGCAGCGTCACGCGGTGCAGGACTCGAGCCAAGCGTACTGGTATACCACGCGCGCGCCCTCCAGCCGCAAAGGGGACGAGGGCACAGATGTTTTTCTCTCGCTCGTGGATATCTCGGCTCGCCCTCTGGAGCTTGAATACGATACGGTGACGGTACGCTGTACCTGCACCAATCGCGATCTGGTCACGCGCCTGCCCTTCGGCAGTGAGAGCGGCGATTTCGAAATGGCTGGGGCGGCAGCCATCAAGAAAATTGTCGCTTTACACAAGCCCAGCCGCACCCTGCGCCCGCCTTTGGGTGGCAAAACTCTGTGGAGCCTCATCTCGCACTTGTCTCTCAACTATCTGTCTCTGGTCGATGAAGGCAAGGATGCTTTGCAGAAGATTCTCGAACTCTATGATTTTTCCGAGTCACCCGACGTGAAGAAGCAAATCGGCGGCATCACTACCGTCGACGGCCGTCGCCATTTCACGCGAGTGGTTTCAGAAAACGGCATCAGCTTCGCGCGTGGCACAAAGGTAGATATTGAATTCGACGAGGAACAATTCAGCGGCAGTGGAGTCTACCTGTTCGCCAGCGTGCTGGAGAGATTCTTTGGCCTTTACGTCTCCATGAATAGTTTCAGTCAACTCGTGGCGCGCAGCCGCCAGCGAAAGGAGCCCTTGGGAGAGTGGCCACCGAGAGCGGGACAATCCATTCTGATCTAGCGGCCTCCGCAGTCGGGGAAAAGCTCCGCAAAGAGCCCTTCCGCTTCGAATTTTTCCAGGCGGTGCGCCTGCTGGAAACGCTTCTGCCCGATCGCGCCCCGGTCGGGAGTTTTATCCAGCCGGGACAGGAAGTCGCTCACTTCGGCGCGCACCCGTCACTCGCCTTCCCTGCCAGCCAGATTCAAACCCTCGACTGGCCTGAGAATGCTCCCGCCCGCATGACCGTAAATTTCATGGGTATGACGGGCGCGGAAGGCACGCTGCCCAACCCTTACACGTCGCTCATCATCGAGCGGCTGCGCTCCTCCGACACGTCGCTGCGGGATTTCCTCGATATCTTCAATCACCGCATGCTGTCGCTGTTCTACCGGGCGTGGAGGAAATATCGCTTCGATGTGGCCTACGAGCGTGGCGAACGCCATCGCTTCTCGCTCCAACTGCTGGGCCTGGTGGGATTGGGTACGGATGGCCTGCAGGATCGCCAGGCCATTCCCGATGATGCGCTTATTTATTACTCCGGTTTATTGGGGCAGCGCCCTCGCTCGGCCCAGGCGCTGCGCCAGATTCTCGCTGATTATTTCGATGTGCCGGTTGCGATCGAACAGTTTTCCGGGGCGTGGTATCCGTTGCAACCCGCGACCCAATGCAGCCTCTCGGAGAGCGCCAGTGACAGCGAGGAGTTAGGTTTTGGCGCCGTGGTGGGTGACGCGGTGTGGAATCAGCAGTCCCGGGTACGCGTCGTTCTGGGACCGCTCAGTCTGGAGAGATACTCGGATTTCCTTCCTGATGGCTCCTGCTGGGAAGCGCTGCGGGCATGGGTGCGTTTCTTTTCCAATGATGAGTGGGATTTCGATGTAAAGCTGGTGCTCGAGCGCGAGCAGGTCCCGGCTTGCGAACTGGGTGCGGAGGAAGCGTCCATGCCCCAGTTGGGATGGGTTTCGTGGTTGAAGTCCGCTCCCCTGGGACGGGATCCGGATGATACCGTGCTCGCCTTAGAAGTTGCGGAGGGGGATCGAACATGAACCTGAAGGCTTTGATCGGCAAACTCAACGATTCGACTCGCGGCGCGCTGGAAGCGGCGGCGGGACTGTGTCTCTCACGCACGCATTACGACATCGAAGTCGAACACTATCTCACCAAGCTGCTCGACTCCTCGGACAACGATCTGGCCGCGATCCTGAAGCACTTTGGAGTCGACAACTCCCGATTTTCGGGCGAACTGGCGCGGGCCCTCGACCGTTTGAAGTCCGGCAATGCGCGCACTCCAGCCCTGAGCCCGACCTTGATCAAAATGTTCACCGAAGCCTGGACTCTCGGCTCGATCGACTACGGAGCCGGCCAGGTGCGCAGCGGTTTCACCATACTCGCGCTGGCGACGAACGACGAGTTGGTGCGGCTCATGCGCGATATCAGCCGCGAGTTCCAGAAAGTTCAAGCCGAGTCGCTGCGCAAAGACTTCGCGACGATTGTCGCCAACTCCAGCGAAGAGGCGCAGGCGCTGGCCAGTGCAGAGACGGCGCCGGGCACGCCGGCGCCTGGGCCGAAGGCTGGTGGCAAGACTCCCAACCTCGATCAATTCACCGTCAACCTCACCGAGAAAGCGAAGACAGGAAAGATTGATCCGGTATTAGGCCGCGATTTCGAAATCCGCCAGGTCATCGACATTCTGATGCGCCGACGGCAGAACAACCCCATCCTCACCGGCGAAGCTGGCGTCGGTAAAACCGCCGTGGTGGAGGGTTTTGCCCTGCGCGTTGCCCAGGGTGATGTGCCACCGCCGCTGCGTAACGTGATCGTGCGAACCCTGGACCTGGCACTGTTGCAAGCCGGAGCCGGAATTAAAGGTGAATTCGAAAATCGCCTGAAAGGCCTGATCGAGGAAGTCAAAGCGTCGCCGATTCCGATCATCCTCTTCATTGACGAAGCCCATACCATGATTGGCGCTGGCGGGCAGGCGGGACAAGGCGACGCTGCCAATCTTCTCAAACCGGCGCTGGCCCGTGGAGAATTGCGCACCATCGCCGCCACCACCTGGTCGGAGTACAAGAAATATTTTGAAAAAGACCCGGCGCTGGCCCGGCGTTTCCAGGTGGTGAAGGTCGAAGAGCCGATCGAAACCCAATGCCTCACGATGCTGCGAGGCATCATTCCTTCACTCGAGAAACACCACAAGGTGCGAATCCTCGATGACGGATTGAGCGCCGCCGTCCACCTTTCGCACCGCTATCTCGCCGGACGGCAGCTTCCCGATAAAGCTGTGAGTGTGCTGGACACGGCCTGCGCCCGTCTGGCTCTGGGACAGAGCGCAACTCCTCCGGCCATTGAAGACTGTGTCCGCCAAATCGATGACCTCGGCGTACAGCAGCGCATTCTGGAACGGGAAGCCGCGGTCGGTACCGACCATCGAGAGAGGCTCGAAGAGATTGCGACGAAAAAGTCGGAGATCGAGTCCCGCCTGGGTGGTTTGCGCACACGTTTTGACAAAGAGCGCGACCTGGTCACGCGGATTCGTGATCTGCGAACCCAGATTGAGAATGCGGTAAACCCGCAGGGCGCACCCGACATTTCGAGTGGCAATGGCTCAGGAGGCGCACTGCCCAAAGCGAGCGCCGGCGGCGACGGCCAAACCACGAGCGCCCCGACTGCCGTGGCTGTCGCCGAAGCCCCCAAACCCTTCGATGTCGCAGCCGGCCGCGCCGAGCTTGCCAAGGCGGAAGCTGAACTGACCACTCTGCAAGGGGAAACGCCCATGATTCGCGTGGCGGTCGACGCGCAGATCATCGGCGAGGTCATCTCCGGCTGGACCGGAATCCCTACCGGGAAAATGATGAAGGATGAGATTTCAACCGTTCTCTCTCTGCCTTCGTTCCTCGGCCAGCGAGTCATCGGCCAGATGCACGCTCTGGAGACCATCAGCCAGCGCATTTCCACGGCGCGCGCCCGGCTCGATGATCCTAACAAGCCAATTGGCGTTTTCATGCTGGTGGGACCAAGCGGCGTCGGCAAAACTGAAACCGCACTCGCGCTCTCCGATCTTCTTTACGGTGGCGAACGCAATCTGATCACCATCAATATGTCGGAATTTCAGGAGGCCCACACCGTATCCACCTTGAAGGGCTCACCTCCGGGCTATGTCGGTTATGGGGAGGGCGGCGTTCTGACCGAAGCGGTGCGGCGGCGCCCCTATTCCGTGGTCTTACTTGATGAAGTCGAGAAAGCCCATCCCGACGTTCTCGAACTCTTCTTCCAGGTATTCGACAAGGGACAGATGGAAGACGGCGAAGGCCGCGAGATCGACTTCAAAAACACGATCATCATCCTGACCACGAACGCCGGGACGGACACGATGGCGAAGCTATGTGCCGATCCGGAGACCATGCCCAGCCCGGAGGGTCTGGTGAAGGCGCTCAAACCCGAACTGAACAAGATCTTCAAGCCGGCTTTTCTCGGCCGCATGGTCATCATCGCTTATATGCCGATCCGCGATGAAAACATGAAAAAGATCATCAAGCTCAAGCTGGGCAAGATCCAGCGCCGCATCCAGGAGAATCACAAGATCCACCTGACCTACGACGACTCCGTGGTTAGCGAAGTAGCGAAACGCTGCACCGAAGTGGAAAGCGGCGCCCGCAACGTGGACAATATCCTGACCAACACCCTGCTGCCGGAGATTTCGCGGCAATTGCTCGGCCGCATGGCCGAAGGGCAGGCGATGGAGCGGATTGAAGTTGGCATTGGCGAAGATGGAGGATTCGTTTACCGGTAGGCTGTAGCGCAGGAAGGACGGTTTCGTGCCAGATACGGCGGACAAACCCGACGTTTCATACACTCAGGAGAACCGGCTGCTGTCGATCGACACGCCGCTCGGCAAAGACGTGTTGCTCCTGCAGGAAATCTCCGGGCACGAGGGAATTTCACGTCTCTTCAGCTACGAACTGGATCTTCTGGCTTACGACGACGACTCCATCTCCTTTGAAGACATCGTCGGGCAGAATGTCACTATCACCATCCATCTTCCCGACGGAACGCCTCGCTATATCAATGGATACGTAAGCAAGTTTACGCAGGGCGCCACCGACGAACGCCTGTTTACCCACTATCACGCACAGGTAGTGCCGTGGCTGTGGTTTCTGACCCGGCAATCGGATTGTCGCATTTTTCAGAACATGAAGCCCCCGGACATCATCAGCCAGGTGCTGAATCTGTCCAAGGTCAACGATTTCCGCCTCAGCCTGCAAGGGGATTATCCGACGCTTGAATATTGTGTGCAGTACCGGGAAACCGCCTTCAACTTCGCCTCCCGGCTGATGGAGGAGTACGGCATCTTTTATTATTTCGATCATTCGAGCGAAGGCGAGCACACCATGGTGCTCATGGATCAGTCCAACGCCCTCCCGGATTGCCCCGGTTCCCCCATCAGCTATGAAACCAGGGTCGGCGGCTTAAAGGACCCAGAAGTGGTCCATGCCTGGCACGTAGAGCAGGAGCTCCGAACCGGCCAGTACACGGTCACCGATTACAACTTCACCACTCCCTCGACAAGCCTGCTGTCCAATGAGCAGACGGTCGTCGAATTGTCAGCCAGCCAGGGCCTCGAGCTTTTTGATTATCCGGGTATCCACACGACGAAGGACGAAGGTGACGCGGTCGCGAAACTGCGAATGCAGGAAGAAGAAGCCAGCCATCTGGTGACGACGGGGGCCAGCAACTGCCGCGGATTCATGTCCGGCTACTCGTTCGAACTGCAGAACCACTATCGTGATGACCAGAACGATTCCTACGTTCTCACCGAAGTGCAGCACTTCGCCTCGGCGGGTGACACCTATATAAGCGGCAAGGAAGGAACAGAGAAGTATTCAAATCACTTCACCTGTATCCCGGCATCGGTGGCTTACCGCCCCCCGCGTGTCACGCCCAAGCCATTCGTCCAGGGGCCGCAGACCGCGCGTGTGGTCGGCAAAGAAGGCGAAGAGATTTGGGTCGACAAGTATGGCCGCGTCATCGTGCAATTTTTCTGGGACCGCCAGGGTCAGAACAACGAAAACAGCTCCTGCTGGATTCGCACTTCGCAACCCTGGGCCGGCGGCAATTGGGGCGCCATCTGGATTCCACGCATCGGGCAGGAAGTGATTGTAAGTTTTCTGGAAGGCGATCCCGACCGCCCCATCATCACCGGGCGTGTGTACAACGCCGACGAAATGCCGCCCTACACCCTGCCCGACGAGCAGACCAAGAGCACTTTCAAGTCGTATTCCTCAAAGGGCGGTGGCGGCTTTAACGAAATTCGCTTCGAAGACAAGGCCGGCAGCGAACAAGTTTTCATTCACGGCGAAAAAGATCTGGACGTGCGCATCAAGAAAGACCGGCGCGAGTGGATTGGCCAGGATAGGCATTTGATCGTCACCCGTGACAAGGTTGAGGAGGTCGATCGCGACCGCCACGAAACTCTGAAGCGCGATCTGGTCACCCAGATTCAGCGCGACCATCATCTTACCGTGCAAGGCAAGCAGGCGATTTCGATCACCGGGTCGCACTCGTTAGCCGTGACTGGTGCGGTCATCGAACAGTTCAGCTCAGACCAATCCACCCAAGTCACCGGCAGCTGTTACATCAAAGGGATGAACGTAGTGGTGGAAGGCATGGTCGGGCTCACTATAAAAGTGGGAAGCAACTTCGTCACCATCAATCCGGCAGGAGTTCAAATCCAGGGGACAATGGTGATGATCAACAGCGGGGGCTCGGCGCTCTCCGGCAACGCCGGATCGCTGGTCTCCCCGATCAGTCCGATGGCCGCGCTGATTGCGGATAATGCCGATCCCGGCAGCGCAGCGCCGAGTTACAAGTCGCAGCCGCCGCCCTCGGAGAATCCGACGCACAATCCGCAATCTGACAAGAATAAAGACAAGACGCACTGGATTGGTGTTGAGCTCGTCGATGACGCAGGCCAACCGGTCACCGGACAGATGTTTGAGATCAAATTGCCGGATGGAAGCTACTACACCGGAACCACGGATGAAAAAGGCAAAGGAAAGGTCACCAATATCGACCCGGGTTCCTGCGACATTACCTTCCCCGATCTGGATCAGGAGGCTTGGGATCCGGCCTAGAAGGGCGCGGAAACCGCGTCGATCGAGTTTTGCAAGGGCATGGCTTCAGCCATGCCGTAAGCCTTACGAAAGACGATTTCGGCGCGGATGGGAACCGCAGATTTTTTCGGGGTCTAAACGCCGATTCGTGAGTTTTTCCGCGGAATAGGAGGGCGCCGTGCCGACACACACCGTATCCATGGGAGAGAGCATTCCCAGCATCGCCGCTGATAACGGTTTCTTCTGGGAGACCATTTGGAATCACGGCCAGAACGCAAGCCTGAAGGCAAAGCGCAAAGATCCGAACCAACTTTTGCCCGGTGATCAGGTATTCATTCCGGACTTAACCAAGAAAACGGAATCGCGCGGCACCGATGCCTCCTACAAATTCAAATTGAAGGGGACGCCCATCAAGCTCAAGATGCAGTTGAACATGCTGGATCAGCCCCGCGCCAACGAAGACTATGTTCTGAAGATCGATGACCAACTGATGAAGGGAACTCTCGACGGGCAGGGACAACTGGAAGCGACCATTCCTCCCAATGCTCGAGGGGGGCAGTTGATCCTGAACGGCGGCAAGGAAGTGATTCCCGTCCGCCTCGGCGACTTGAATCCTGTTGACGATCCCTCCGGCGCGAAGCAGCGCCTGAACAATCTGGGAATTCCCTGCGGCTCCGAGGATAGCGACGTGAGCGACCAATTCAAGGCCGCCCTCAAGCAATTTCAGGACAAGTTCAAGCTGCCGACTACCGGGGAACTGGACGCCGCCACGAAATCCAAGCTTCAGGAATTGCACCCGTAGGAAGTCAGGAGTGGTTTATGGGGTTACTTGACAGTGCAAGCAGCGCTCTCGACGCAGCCAGTTCTATTCTGGGCGGGCCAAAAGCGCCGGCTGCCGCGGCTCCGCAGAATGCGACCACGAAATATTTCCGCGACGTGAGTATCGGCGATCTTCCACCGGATGCGGGAGGAGCCGTCGCTCCTCAGGACCTCGCCAGTTTCAACAAAGGCGCACCGACCGAGTTTATTCACTTCGATATGGTGCATCCCGATGACTCTCAATATTTTGATGGCAACGTACCGCAGGACACCGTCGATATCAACCTCACTGCTCCCGGCAAACACGCGGTCATGTACCGCGCCGCGCTGGAGCGGGAAACCATTCTGCTTTGGGGATTCGCTGACTCCTGCCAGACCATATTGAAGCAAAAAGAAGATAGCGCCGGGGCCGCGGGCCAGCTGATGAGCGTGGTCAGCAGCCTGCTGGGTTCAAGCAGCGGCGGACCTCAAGGCCCGCAATCTTCAGATGTGAACCCTTTCACCGCCGCTGCATTGGCAGCGGGCAGTCAAATCAATATCGCCGCTCCTACCTACACCATCACTCACAAGACTGGAATGGACTTGACTCAGGCTCGCGCCAATTACCGGGCCTTTCTGGCCAAGCTGGCCACTCCCCCGTCGGGCGGCCAATCCAGCTCCATCACCTCTGCTCTGGGCAGCGCCGGCAGCGCGTTGTCGGGTGTGGCCAGCGCAGTGGGCGGAGTGCTGCCCGGAGTCGGAGACATCTTCAGCGTCATTCAAGGCATTGTCATGAAGGCATTCGACATCTATGTCGCAATGTTCGTTCAGGTCGCAATTGCCCAAGAGCGTGCCATCGAGGTCGCATGTCATGCCATGACGGTGAATGCCATTCAGAATAACTACAGTCCCATCTTTGCACCCTGGTTTCCCAAGCCGACGAGTGCAGATAGTTCGTCGAGCAGCGGAAGCTCAGGCAGCGACCCGATCAGCAAGGCAATGGGGAGCGTTCAGCAGGATGTCAGCAAAGCGCAGAAGGACGTCAAAGATTTTCTCGACGGACCGGATGGCTCTGACGCCCCCGGTGCCCCGTTCCTGGCTCAAGCCTTTTCTCTCACTCCCCCACCCAATACGCCAAAGGACCAGCCGCCGCCGTTGCCAGCATCGGTGACCGATTTCGTAATCAAGGGATTTCGTATGGGCCTCGATCCCTCGCCGCCGGACGGCAAGCCGTTGCCTTCATTCTTGACCAGCCTGATGACGCAGATCTGCCAGTATGATTTCGATTTCCTGCAGGCGATCTATGGCAAGCTCTTGATTTCTGATCCCAACACCGCCATCGACAAGAATGCTCTCTATCAGGCGGCGAGCAAGCGGCTGCTGCAACGCTTGGTCGATCTGCTGGTCTCCAAGGTGCAATTCCTGCAAAGCATTCTGGCAGCGTCGGCATCGGTCGGTGGCCAGTCCATAAGTCCAGGCCAATTTCTCGGCCGGGGCGAGGATGCTTTGAACGATCAACTGTCCAAAGCCATCGATCCCATTCTGGCGCAGGCGATGAGCGACATCTGCGATCAACTGGAAGGAGCGAGAAAGACCGCAGCAGCGCAGAAGTGCATGACGATGGAGGCGTATCTGGGACGCCTGCCCTGGATGGAGGCGCTGCTCTTCCGCGATACTTTCTTTCCCATCTGGGACTTGCTGGTAAAACTCGTCTTCGGGAAAATCGGCGGGCCCATCAGCAGCCTGATGAACTCTTCGTCGGCCTTCTTCAAGAGCGCCAAAGGCGGCATTGATGACGTGCGGCAGGATGTGATGCGAGCCCAGAAGGTGGCAGACCGCGCTACCAGCCAGGGCTTGAATGCAGGCACTTCCGGACAGAACTTGTCGGGATATAAAGATGACCTGAACAGCAAACTGGCCCCGGACAGCAGCAGTGGAGGACCGGCAACGCCCACTTCACAATTCCCCATATCGGGGCGGCAGACTTCGGGGAATGGAACCAAAATTACCCTGTCCGAGTGGCAAAATGTGAAGGGGAACCATCAATGGGAAACCGCGCAGGCAACCACATGAGGTCGAGACATACGTTCGCGCTTGATCACTTCACTTTGGAGGATGAACCATGCCGCCGGCAGCACGCGTAACCGATTCCACAACCCACGGCGCTCCGCTTTCGCCGGGGCCGGGCAGCTCCGATGTGCTGATTGGAAATTTGCCTGCATGGCGCGCTCTCATCGATCAGCACGCTTGCCCGGCCGTAAGCATTTCTGGCGCCGATGGTGTGGGCATGGTGATGATGGGAAGCACTACCGTGCTCATAGACTTCATGCCGGCTTGCCGTCTGGGGGATATTGTGGTGGAAGTTCCTGGCCTTGCGATGGGCCCGATGAACCCGATCATCATGGGAGAAATGACGGTGATTATCGGCGGCTAACGGCTGTTCCGTATTCAGTCGACCAGTGAGGAGCAAGGTTGAACGAGCTTGTCAATACCAGCGGTCGGGGTCCGGTGGGAACGCGCAGCAACAGTCCGATCTGCGATGACGCGACTATGGCATGCAACCAGAACCGGCCTGCGGTGCCTCATGGCACGGGCGCCAACGCCGGAATTCCTGGCTGGAAGCCCGGTCTGACCGATGCGGACCGCGAATTCATCTCCACTGTCAGCAACCTCAAGAATTTGAAGCTGCGGCAGCTTATACGGCTGCGCGACGAGACTGTTCAATTGCAGGAAAAAGCCATCAACGATTTCGGCCCGGCGTCTACGACCGCGATCTGGTTCCAAAAGCTGATTGCGGCTTATGACGAAGCTATCGCGGAGGCAAAATGGCACCTGTCAAGCGCTATTGAGGCAGCCCAGCGAGTTCTCGACAATCCATCCGCCAGGGAAAAGGACCGAAGAAAGGTGGCGTCCAATCTCATCGACGCTCTGCGAAAGTATGAGAGTCCGCAAGGTTCTAACGAGAAAGATTCCGAAGTAGCCGGGGCGTGGAACTTGGTCGTCGAGTTGGTGAAGCGCGATGCCGAAGAAAAAGAGGCTGATGTCGAGCGGCTTGTCAATCGAGAGAAGCGCACTCCTGGCTCCGTTTCCGATGACGAATTCCGAAAAGAACTTTTGGTCGGAATGGGAGTAGAGCATCAAAAGCAATTGCTCGGAATCGGCGAGGGGGAGGGTCCGTCGAAAATGATGCAGTTGGCGGTCGATTCGCTGGTGCTGGTCTCTGACCGCCACATTGCTCGCCTGGACAAACTGATCGAGAAGGAGGAGCGGTCTCCGGGATCGGTCTCGAAGCAACGGTTCGTCAGAATGCTTCAGACAGTGATGGGCGATGGACGGCAAAAGGAGTTACTCGGAATTGCCCGCCGAGACTCCATGGCGCCGGCCATCAAGGTAATGAAGGTTTTTATCAAGACAAAAGACGCTTCCGTACGAAGGCTCATGCGGAAGCAGGAGATTCCCGGGAGCGGGATTACCCAAGCTCAAATCGATCAGGCTATCGAAGACCTGGACGCGGCCAAGGAAGTTGCTCGCCAATGGGGCGTCTCGATCCCACATGGCGATTTCTCCGAAGGCGAAGGCTTTAAAACAAGCCGAAGATAACGGATCCGTCGTTCTTGTTTTCGCTTTGCTAATGGCGGGAAGAGTTGTTATCGTGTGCATTCGGTAAATCCTCTGGTACCTTATGAAGCAACTCCAACCTGTCATCTGGACCAAAGGAACCTTCCTCACCCCGCAGCATTTGCAGGTGCAGGACCGCTTTATTGAGGACACGCTCAACTTCCGCCTGCAGGCGCTCAAATTCTGCGCCTGGGGCTTCAGCGAACTGACCATCAATCAGGAGTTGCTTGCCGAGGGGCAGTTCACGGTAGCGCGCGCCGCTGGCATCTTTCCGGACGGCTTGCTGTTCGATATCCCTGACGCCGACCCGCCGCCTCCATCGAAAGCCCTGGCCGAATATTTTGAGCCGGGGGCGAAGAGCCTGGATGTTTATCTGGCGATTCCTGACTACAGGCAGCGCGGCCTGAACGTGTCTTCCGCGCAGGGCTCGGGCACGCGCTATCTGTCGGAAGTGAGTTCCTTTCGCGATGAAAATACCGGCGCCAGCGAGAAGCCGATTCAAATTGCTCGCAAGAACTTCAAGCTTCTCGCGGAAGCGGAGAGCCGAGAGGGCTGCTCCGTGCTGCGCATCGCCAACGTGGAGCGCACCGAGGCCGGAACGTTCCACTTGAATCCGCGATACGTTCCTCCGCTGATCGAAGCCGGCGCCAGCGAATACCTGATGGGCATACTACGCGGGCTGATCGAAATTCTTTCCGCCCGCAGTACCCAGCTCTCCGGCGGCCGGCGGCAGAAGAATCAGAGCCTCGCCGACTTCACCGCCGCCGACATTGCCAACTTCTGGCTGCTCTATACCGTCAACTCCTACTTTCCAGTATTCAGTCATTTGTTCGAGAGCAAGCAGGTGCATCCGGAGGAACTGTACTCAGCCATGACTTCGCTCGCCGGCTCGCTGACAACTTTTTCTCCCAAGCTTCGCCCCCGCGATCTGCCTTTGTACGCTCACGAAAACCTGGGACCGATCTTTACTGAGCTCGACGAAAAACTGCGTTTGCTGCTGGAAACGGTCGTTCCTACCAATCTGGTGTCGCTGCCCCTCAAGCAGGTGCAGAACTCGATTTACGCAACCGCCATCGATCAGGACAAGTACCTGAACAACACGCGCCTCTATCTCGCCGTGAGCGCGGAAACCAGCGAAGAAAACATCATCAAGCGCGTGCCGCAACTGGTGAAGGTCTGCTCCGCAACCCACATCGAACACCTGGTGAAACAGGCTTTGGCCGGAGTGCAGCTCAAACATCTGCCCAATCCTCCCAGTGTCATCCCGGTCAAGCTGAAGTATCAGTATTTCAGCCTCAACCAGACTGGAGCCGCGTGGGAAGCGGTGACGCGTGCCCGCAACTTCGCCGCTTACGTGCCCGGAGACTTACCCAATCCCACGCTGGAATTGCTGATCCTCCTGCCGCAGGAATCCTGATCTCGGGTAGGGCGGACACCAAAAAAAGTCTAAGGCCGCGGACAGGAGCGTCCCCCGCACACCAGATTCTGGAGCCGCCTCAGTGCTTCAGTGCGAAATAAAGCACCAGCATCGCGCCGACAAAAAATAGCACCGTCATAATCAGGATCAACGGCAAGTAGGACATCGGCGGTTTCGGCGCATCAGGCGCCTGTGGAGCTTTGGGAACGGCCAGGGCAGGCATCTTGGGTGTGGGGGGAACAGCCGGCATGGCAGGAGCTGCCGGCATTTTCGGAACGGGCATTGGTGGGATTGCCGGCGCTTTCGGCATGGCAAATGCTGCCGGCTTGGCGCCGGGCGGGTTGCTTGCAGCGGCCATCGGAGGCTCGTCAGGAGCCGCTGGCGCTCGCATTCCTCCCGAGACGATCATGGTGTATTCACTCGGCCCCCCGGCCGGCAGCGACTCAAACGGATTTTTCGGCGGCGCGGGAGTCGGTGGTAGCGTGTTGATCTGCGGCTTCCACGTAGGTGTGTCGAAGATAAAGGGATTCTCCGAACTGACCGGCTTTTCTTCCGCCTGCAAAGGCGGTGCCGCGAATTCGGAGGACGCCGGGCTGGGCGACGCAAACAACTGGGTAAAGCCGCCGGGCTCGTTCAGTGGAGCATCGGTGCGGACTGAAGGCTCAGCCGGTGCTTCTTGAGGACTCCCTCGGCGTGCGCCGAAAATCTGCGTGAATTCCCCCGGACGGCTATCCGGCTCCGGAGGCGGAAGCGGAGGGGCCATGTTCGGTGTCTCGGATGCCTTCCCGGTGAAAGGCCCACGAAAAAAGCTGGTGAACTCCCCGGACTTCCCGTCGCTCGCAGGCGCACCCGCGTTCCTGGATTCCACAGGAGTTCCTGCTGATTGAAACATGCCGGTAAAGCTCTCCTTGGGCCGGGTAGGAGTTCGGCCCGGGGTGGCAACCGGAACTGGAGTGCTTGCGGTGTCCCGAGGCTTCGGTGTTGTCGAGCTGGTATCCGCCGGTTTTGCCGGCGAAAAGAATACTGCTGTTCCCAAGCCCGGCTCCGAACCAGGGGGGCGCGTCCCACCCTGGGAAGGAATCGCAGCTGTAACCGCCGCTGGCTCCGGCGTTGGCTGGCCGTGCGCTTCGTAGGCCAGAACCCACTTCTGCAGTACTTCCCCCACCGGGACCCTTGTGACGAGATAAGCAAAAGTGCTTCCAGGATACCGGCCAACGTCGATCACTTCACCCGGCGGAGTTGGGGCTAGCTTACCCAACCCCTCAAGAGCCCAGTCGCTAGTCGGCGGATCCGAAGTTGACCCTCCGCCCTCAAATACGTGCACCAGCACCCGCTGCCCAGTGGCCAGCTCGCGCGCGACGAAGGTTTCCACCGCGCCCGTGGTCAGAGGATCTAGAAGTTCGTACTTGTTCGCCAGCTTCATGGCTTGCACGTAGGCCGTGCCGCCAGGCCGCGCAAAGCCCTTAACGGTGGCCGAATGTCCAACTTACACTCCATTATCTTGACAGTAAAGAGGCAAACACCTAGCATCGCTGGCCAGGGGTTCTGCACCGGGTTCCACCCCAAAATCCCTGTTTTCAACCAGTACAGCTTTGCCGGAGGGGCTCGTGTTCTCCCGGCGGACGATTCAGCATGAAGTTACTCTCCAAGATCGTGTGGTCGGAAGGAATGTACCTGGGCCCTCACCATTTCCAGGCACAGAACCGCTATTTCGAGGAATCCATCCATTTCGCCACCGCCCGCTTGTGGAAGCACGCCTCCGGTTTTGCCGCCTGTGAACTCGATGCCGACGCGCTCCGCAATGGCACGGTCAGCCTTATCCATGCCCATGGGATCTTCGAAGATGGTCTGGCGTTCGATATTCCGGAGTGCGATCCCGCGCCCACCCCGCTGAACATTGTTGACCAGTTTCATCCCACCGCGGACCACCTGACGATTGCCCTGGCCGTGCCGCCCTGGTCTCCCGACCGGCAAAACTGCAAGCTGGAATCGGTTCCGGACGGCGACTCCCGCTACACCAGCTCGGTCGAGATGTTGCACGACGAGAACACCGGCCGGGACGAAAAACCGGTAAAGGTGGGGCGCAAAAACCTGCGCCTGGTTCTGGATGATGGCTCCAACCAGGATTTCCTGACTCTGCCTTTGGCGCGCGTGATGCGCGACGGTACCGGTCATTTCATCTTCGATCCTGCCTTTGTCCCGCCCCTGCTGCGCATCAGCGCCAGCGAGCGGATCACCAGCATGCTGCAGCGTCTGGTCGAGATTCTTGAGGAAAAGAGTACGGTGGTTTCGCAGGAGCAGCGGCAGCCCGCGGGAAAATTTCAGACGGGCATGTCGGCCCGTCAGGTCTCCCAGTTCTGGTTTCTGCACGCCATCAACTCCAGCCTGACGCCGCTCAAGCACCTGCTGATGACCAAGCACGGTCATCCGGAAGAGCTATTTCAGGAGATGTCACGTTTTGCCGGCGCCTTGTGTACGTTTGGTTTGGAGACGCACCCGCGCTCTCTACCCGCCTACAATCATCGCGACCCCGGGCCGGGTTTCGATGCGCTCGAGGAGCACATTCGCCGCCACCTGGAGATTGTCGTGCCTTCCATGGCAGTGATTGTCCCTTTGGTTCAAGGAGACCGTTACTTCTATGCCGGCGAAATCAAGGACCAGCGATGCCTCGGCCCTTCACGCTGGATCCTGTCCATCCACTCACCGCTGGGCGAGGCCGATCTGATCGCCAAAACGCTGCAATTTGTGAAAGTCTGCTCGGTGAAGTTTGTTCCAGAACTGGTGAAGCGCGCTCTGCCCGGATTGACCCTGACCCACATGCAGGTACCGCCATCGGCGGTTGCGGTGAAAGTGGATCACCAGTACTTCACTATCAACCGCACCGGGCCGTGCTGGGAACACATCATGCAAACTCGTGCCGTAGGAGCGTACGTCCCCGGAGAACTGCCGTCTCCGGAGATGGAGATCGTGATTCTTCTCGAGGGTTGAGGCCATGTCATCGTCATCGACGCCGGTTGCTCCCATCAGCAGTTATCGCGGCTCCAGCCCCGCGCTCGACCGGCGGGTCTGGAATCTGGCGCTGGCTTTCCAGGAGATTTTCACCGCCATCGTGCGTTTGCGCTACAACCGCCAGGCGGTTCCCAACTCGGAATCCTTCCGCGCGCAGATGAAGCAGGCGCTGCGGGTAGCGGAGCAGGAATCGCGCAGCCGCGGGGTAAGCGCGGATGACGCCAAACTGGCAATCTTCGCGGTGGTGGCTTTCCTGGATGAATCGGTGTTGAGCTCCAGCAATCCGGTGTTCTCCAACTGGCCTCGCCTGCCTTTGCAGGCCGAGCTTTATGGACATCAATTGGCCGGAGAACTTTTCTTTCAGGAACTGCAAAAGGTGCTGAGTCGAAATGACTCAGTAGAAACCGCCGACCTGCTCGAGGTCTTTTACCTCTGCCTTTTGCTGGGATTCAAGGGCCGCTACGCGGCCGGCGGCGATCTACACTCCATCAAGGCGGCCGCCCAGGAGAAGATCAGGCGTGTGCGCGGCCCCGCCGGTCCGCTCTCACCGCGGGGAGCGATTCCAGCCGATGCAGTGCGTCTGGCGCATACCGATCCCTGGGTACGCCGGCTCGGATGGGGAGCTCTGGGCGCGTTTGCTGCGGCTTTGATCCTCTTTCTGATTTTCAAGTTCATGCTGGTTTCGGGCGCGTCTGACCTGGTAACGCTGGCCGCGCAGTCTGTGCTCTAGGGGGCGACATGCTTGTTTACCTGGTAACCGGCATCATTCTGCTGGTCTACCTCGTGCTGGTATGGTTTCTGGGAACCTGGCTGCACCTCGTGGGCAGCAGCGTGTGGGTCTTGCGCGGCGCGTTGGCGCTGATCGGCCTGATTGCGGCAGGCGTTTTCCTGTGGTTCCACCACAAGTCGAAGAAAGAGCAAGAAGGCGGAGCGGATGCGCCGGCGGACGCTCAGACCGGGGACATCGACACGCTCGTGCACACTGCCATCCGTCGGCTCAAGGCTTCGACTCTCGGGCGGGGCGCCAGTTTCAGCAATCTGCCCCTGGTCTTTCTATTGGGAGACTCGGGTTCGACCAAAACCACCACCGTTATTCATTCTGCGCTCGATCCCGAGCTTCTTGCCGGCCAGGTTTACCAGGATAACCAGGTATTGCCCACGCCGGCCGCCAACATCTGGTACACGCGTCAGGCGATCTTTGTCGATCCAGCCGGCGGCCTCATGGCACAGCCGCCGCGCTGGAAAAAATTGCTGAGACTGCTGCAGCCCGGCAGCTTCGCCAGCGTCTTCGGTAAAGGCCAGCAGGCGCCGCGCGCTGCGATTGTTTGCTACGACAGCGAGAATTTTGTGAAACCCGGCGCAAGCGAGAGCGGACTTTCGGCAGCCCGCAAACTGGCCGTTCGCCTGCAGGAGATCTCGCAGGGACTGGGCATCAGCTTTCCCGTCTACGTCCTGTTCACGAAAGTGGACCGCATTACTTTCTTCCCCGAGTTTGTTCGCGGTTTGAGCAAGGAAGAAGCCTCCGAAGTTCTGGGCGCCACATTGCCGGTGCGGTCGCTATCCAGCGGTGTCTACGCCGACGAAGAAAGCCGCAGGCTTACCAAGGCCTTCGACGAATTGTGCTATGCCCTGGCGGAGAGGCGAGTTGAACTTCTGGTTCGCGAGCATGAAGCCGAGAAGCTGCCCAGCATTTATGAATTTCCCCGCGAATTGCGCAAATTGCGAACATTGCTGGTGCAGTTTCTGGTGGAGTTAGCGCGCCCCAGCCAGCTGGGCGTGAACCCTTTTCTCCGTGGCTTTTATTTCTGCGGGGTGCGACCAGTCATTGTCGAAGACGTGGTCGGCGCAGTCGTTCCCGAGGTCCATGTTCCCGAGCCCGGAATGGATGCCGGTGCTACCCGCATCTTTAGCGCCGGAGGCGCTGGATTGGCCCCCGCGCCCGTACCCCTTCGCACCGCGGGTTCCCGCAAAGTGCCCCAGTGGTCGTTTCTGACTCAGCTGTTCAACGAAATCATTGTGAAAGATCGCGTGGCCCTGGCCGCCAGCGGCTTCAGTTCACGAGTAAACCTGCTGCGCCGAATCCTGCTGGCCACGGTAGCGTTAATCAGCATCGTGGGCATCGTTGGATTCCTGATTTCCTTTCTCGGCAACCACGCGCTGGAGAGCGATGTCCGCGCCGCTACTGCAGACCTGCGCACGGTTCATGCTACCCATGAACCCAGCTTGACCGATTTGCAGAAGCTGGATCATCTGCGGCAGGATCTGACCACGATCGCGGGTTATCGCAAGGATGGCGTTCCGCTTCATCTCCGCTGGGGACTCTACGCCGGTGAGGATATTTATCCGGAGGCTCGAAAGGTGTACTTCGAACGCTTCCGCCAGCTTCTCTTCACCGATGCGCAGGCGAAATTGCTCAGCGATCTTCGGGCTCTACCCGACAAACCCGGCCCCAACGATGCCTACGAAACCACTTACAACGAATTGAAGGCTTATCTCATCACCACCAGCAACAACGACAAAAGCACCAAAGATTTTCTTTCTCCAGTACTGCTGAGCACGTGGGAAGCCGGTAAAACCATCGACTCCGACCGCGCCGTGCTCGCCAACCAGCAATTCGATTTCTACAGTACGGAACTCGCCACTGCGAATCCATTTTCGGCCAACAACGACCCTCTGGCCATCGCCCATGCTCGTGTCTATCTTTCTCACTTTGCCGGAATTGACCGCTTCTATCTTCCCCTGCTGAGCAAGGCATCGACGCAGAATCCGGATGTCACTTTTAGCGGCCAGTTCCGCGATGCCGCCACCGTCATACTCAGCCCGCACAAAGTGCGTGGCGCCTTCACCCGCGGAGGTTTCCAGTTCATGCAGGAGGCGATGCAAAATCCATCGCTCTATATGGCTGGTGAAGAATGGGTGCTGGGAAAAGCAACTGCTTCCGAACTGGATCCCGCGACGCTGCAACAGAAAATGCGCGAGCGCTACTATCAGGACTTTGCCAACGAATGGCGCACGGTTCTCGAAACCTCATCGGTGGCCCGCTACAAAGATTTTGCCGATGCTGGGCAAAAACTCGAAACTCTGACCGGTCCCACTTCCCCGCTGCTGGAGTTGTTCTGGTTTATCTCCCACAACACCGACGTGGGTGTTCCCGACATCACCGATTCGTTCATGCCGGTGCAGGCACTGGAGCCTCCCGGTCCTCCGGATAAATTGCCGGATCAATACGTTCTGCCATCGAACAAGGACTACATCGTCGCCCTGAACAAACTACAGCAGGATCTCGGCCCCTTGGTGGCCAACCCGTCCGACGCCACCGTTGCCACTCAAGTCTCGACCTCCGCTGGTGCGGCGAAGGTTAGCGTCACCCAGGTCATGGGCACCCGGGTGGACCAGAAATTTCACAATGAGAGCCTGGTTCGAACCCTTCTGGAAGAGCCCATCACCAACGTGGAGGCTTTGCTGATCGGGGCTCCCAAAGACAAGCTCAATGGGGCGGGGAAAGACTTCTGCAGCAAGTTTTCGCAGCTCACCGCGAAGTATCCGTTTAATCCCAACGCCAGTGACGAAGTTACCGTCGACCAGTTGAACGCAATCCTCGCCCCAAGCACCGGCGCGCTTTGGGGCTTCTATAACGCGAGCCTGACCCAGTACTTGACCAAGGATGGTTCCCGCTACGTGGCGAATCCAACCGCCACCGTCAAACTATCTCCCGTTTTTGTGGATTTCTTCAATCGCGTTGCCGGTTTGAGTGATGCTTTCTATCCGCCGGGTTCGACCGCACCGCACTTCACCTACGCGCTGACGCCGCTGCCCAGCAACGTCGAGGGCCTGATTTTAAAGATCGGAGCAGACACGCTTACCGGAACCGGGCAGCAGAAAACCTTCACCTGGACCGGTGCTCCGGTTGACCTCGAGGTCACCACCAAAGGAAAAGATATCCTCAACTCCGCCAGCGGGGTTTGGTCGATCTTCCGTTTCGTGGCGGGTGCGCGTTCCCAGGTCACCGGCCCCAGCACCAATCTGGAATGGATCATGCAGTCCAACGGTCAGACGATCATGCTGCCCGGCAACAAGCCGAAATCGTACGACTATCAGCTCCAGGTCTCGGGCTTCAATCCCTTCCGTGCTTCGGAAATGTCCGGGCTGCGCTGCGTGTCCCAGGTCGCGAAGTAGAAGAGATCTGGAATCGCTTCGCCCGAGGTGATGCTTTGAAAGGGCAGGGTTTCAGTCCCGCCACCGAGGGAAATGCCTACTTCAGGCGCCGCCAAGGCGCGACCGTCCCCAAAAAAGCCGCGCCCTCATCACCCCGACCTTCCGTAACCGGGACAATTGCACCTTTTTGGTTGCAATTTAACATTCCTGCAATATTCTGCACCTATCATGGCAAAGACGGGATTTCCCGCGGAGGAACGGCAGTTGTCCGCGTCTCGCGCTCACCGATTTGCTTTGCCGCTGCAAGTGGCCGCCATTTGCTATCGCCGCCGCGGGCAATCCGTCGAGTTTTTGCTGGTAAACACCAACGGCGGCGGCAAGTGGACCTTCCCTAAGGGCACGCCGGAGACGGCGCTGTCGCACAGTCAGGCCGCCGAGCAGGAAGCCTGGGAGGAAGCCGGCGTCCGCGGACACATCGAGCCTCGCCATTTTCATCTTTATCTGCATTCCAAAGGCGTGTTCTGGAAGCCTCCGGGCGTGCGTGAATTTGTGGTGAAGGCGTTCCTGATGGAAGTAGAGCAGACCGAGCCGACCCACGAGCCGGAGCGCAATCCCACCTGGTTCTCCGCCGAAGACGCCAAGAAGACTCTCGCCAAAGGGCGCGAGGTGAAATACGCCCGGGAAATGCAGGCGGTGGTGGATCGAGCGGTGGAACACCTGGACGCTGCCAGGGCTGTGACTGCGCGGTAGGGCTGGAACTGATCGACGCGTAGCTACGGCCTGCTCCAATCCGCAATCTTCAAACCCTTCACTCGCCGGAAAACCGCATCACTCGACACCAATACCAAGTCCAAGGCTAGGGCATGGGATGCGACCATCAAGTCCAAATTGCCCATCGGCTCCCCGCCGCCTTCCAGCGTGGCGCGTATCCTCGCATATTGTTGGGCGGCCTCGGAGTCCCAGGGGAGCACTTCCACGCGGAGTAAGAACTCTTCGACGACAGTCTTCAGTTTCGTCGCGTCGGGCGTTCGCGCCAAACCAAACAGGAGTTCGGCCTCGGTGATCACGCTGATTCCCACCTCCGCCATGGGCACCCGTAGCAGCCGCTCCCGGACGCGCGGGCGATTCCCCTTGATGATATAGCTGACGGTGTTGGTGTCGAGTAGGTAGCGGACCGGCACTTAGAACAGGTCCCGCGCTTGGGGCGGCTGATCTTTGCGATCGCTGAGAAATTCCTTCGGCAAAGCGGCGGTCTCGGCCAGCGCGAAAAAGTCCTGCCAGGATTCCGGCCGCCGGGACAGAATAACGTCCCCAGTAATCTCGTCACGGCGGACATAAACCTGCGAACCTTCAAACCGCAGGTCAGCGGGCAGACGGACGGCTTGGCTGCGTCCATTGCGAAAGAGTTTGGCGATCCGAACCATGGTATATATCATGATATATTACATCGCCCTTGTCAAGTGACTTCGCCTGGGGGTCGCGTTGCATTTCATGCACTACAATTTCGCCAGAGTCCACAAATCGCTGCGAATCACGCCCGCAATGGCCGCTGGCATCACCGATCACGTTTGGAGCATTGAGGAAATCGCGACGCTGGCTGACGCCGCCTTTGTTCCGGCGAAGCGCGGCACTTACAAGAAGAGGAAACAAGCATGAGAACTTGGTTGTTGGTCGGGTGGTGTTTAGCTCTGCCGTCATCTTTGATTCTCTGTTCTATGAGCGCAATCGCTCAGTCGAACTCCGAGAAGGATCCCATTGCAATTGTTGAACTCGGAGGCGAAACTTCGCAAACTTTAGAAGGTGGCAGGACGGCATTTGGGCCAACCATAGCGGTGGAGACTACCCCAATCGAGAACTGGCTAGAGATGGAGGCTGGTGTCACTTCATTGTTCAACGCGACTTCGACAGAATGGGACGTTGATCTGCTTTTTAAGAAGCCTTGGACGCTTTCGAAGAAGGCCGAGCTTATGGCTGGCATCGGGCCAGAATGGGTTCACACGAATGACCGTACCCTAACTGCAAACTCCGTCAGTGCCGAAGCCGAATTGGATTTCATGTACTGGCCCCACGCTAAACACAGATTTGGTTGGTATATCGAGCCGACTTACGATTACAACTTCGGGCGAGGGCATCAGCAGTCACTGAGTGTCGCCGGAGGATTGCTCATTGCAATCCCGTGAGATGAAATTTAAACTGAGACACTACCCGCCTGGGCAACGGTGACGCTCAGCCTTGACGCCGGTCAAGGCCGTTTTTGGATGAGTCTCCTCTTCTTCATCAAACCAGCCCACTCGTGAGACGATGGAATGACTCATGATTCAGCTCTCTGCCGCCGGAAAACGCTACGGCCACAAGCTCCTGTTTGAGGGAGTAGACTGGCTGATCACCGCCCGAGACCGCATCGGACTGGTGGGCGCGAATGGCACCGGCAAATCCACTCTGCTGAAGATTCTGGCTGAACTGGAGACGCCGGATTACGGCTCGCTCAGCACGGGGCGAGGGATCAGCGCCGGTTACCTGCCGCAGGACGGGCTTACGCTCTCCGGGCGCTCCGTGTTCGCCGAGTGCATGTCGGTGTTTGACGACCTGCGCGCCCTGGAGCAGGAAATGGAAGACCTGACCGGCCGCATGTCCGAGCTGGATCACGCTTCGGCTGAGTACGCACGCGTGGCCGAGCGCTATCAGCGCATCGAGCACGAATTCCGCACCCACGACGGATTCGCCCTGGATTCCAAGGTCGGCAGCGTGCTCATGGGGCTGGGGTTCGCGAAGGAGGACTGGCACCGCCAGACCGATGAATTCTCCGGCGGCTGGCAGATGCGCATCGCGCTGGCCAAGCTGCTCTTGCAACAGCCGAACCTGCTCCTGCTCGACGAACCTACCAATCACCTCGATCTCGAAGCCCGCAACTGGCTGGAAGAATACCTGACCGGCTATCCCAACGCCTTCGTGCTGATTTCACACGACCGCTATTTTCTCGACGTCACGGTCAATAAAATTGTCGAAATCTGGAACAGGAAGATCCACTTCTACCCCGGCAACTACGAAAAATATCTGGCGCAGAGGACGGAGCGGCAGGAACAGCTCGAAGCCGCCTATCGCACGCAGCGCGAGCGCATCGAGCAGTTGGAAGTCTTCATCAATCGTTTCCGCTACCAGGCGACGAAAGCCAAGCAGGTGCAGAGCCGCATCAAGGAACTGGAGCGGACGGAACGAATCGAGCTGCCGGAAGAAGAGAAGACGATTCACTTCTCTTTCCCGCAGCCGAAGCCCAGTGGGCGCATCGTAGCGGAATTCTCCGGAGTGGCCAAGTCTTACGGCAACAAAGACGTCTTTCGTGACGTCAGTTTCATGATCGAGCGCGGCGACCGCATTGCGTTGGTGGGAGTGAATGGCGCCGGGAAGTCAACTCTGATCAAACTCCTGGCTGGAGAGGAACCGCTTAGCGCCGGCGAATACAAGCACGGTCATAACGTGCAGGCGGATTACTTTGCCCAGGACCAATACAAAGAGTTGAATCCGGACGCCCGCATTTTAGATGATATTGGCGAGCTCTCTCCGCGGTCGACCCAAACCGAGCTGCGCAGCCTGCTGGGCTGTTTTCTTTTTTCCTCTGATGAAGTTTTCAAGCGCATCGGCGTGCTCTCCGGCGGCGAGCGCAACCGCTATGCCTTGCTGAAAATGCTGCTCGAACCGGCAAATTTCCTGCTGCTCGATGAACCCACCAACCACCTCGACATGCGCGCCAAGGATGTGTTGCTGGAGGCGCTCTCCAAGTACACCGGAACCGTAGTGTTTGTCTCTCACGACCGCTATTTCATTGACAAGCTGGCGACGCGGATTTTTGAAGTGGGCGAGGGTCGAGTGGAGGTCTACCCGGGAAATTATGAGGACTACCGCTGGCGCAAGGAGGGTGGTGCGGCCAAGCTGCAGCAGAGCGTGGAGATTTCTACGGCTGCGGCTGCGCCCGCCAACGGCAACCCGCCACAGATTCGCGCGGATTCCACGGATTCAAAAGCCAGGCGGCTGAATCCGCTCAAGCGGAAAAAGCTCGAAGATCGCGTACGCGAACTGGAACAGGAAATCGCTCGAGCCGAGGCCGCCATCGCGGCGTGTGAAACTGCGTTGCAATCCTTTACCAGCGCCGAGGAAACTACTCGCCTGAGCGAAGAACTGGCGCAACATCGCGCCGAATTGCAGAGCCACATGGAGGAATGGGAAGAGTTGGCGCAGACGCTGCAAGCCTGAACTGGACATCCGCACCTGGACACGTTCTTTCGTAACCCCCTTTGACGCTTCCGTAACCTCCTCTTACCCGAAAGTTCATGCGATAGTCAGCCTAGATTCCATATACCCCTCCGCCTGCGGTAACTGAATCCGCGCGGAACCAAGGATGGCCAGAAATCGATGTTGCAACCAGCGCAGAACCCCAACGCCCAAAAATATCCGGTTCAACCCACCAACTACACACCTGTCAGACCTGCAAATCCGCCCCTCGAACAAGCTACCATCGGGCGGTCTCTCGTCATCAAGGGCGAGATCACCGGTGCCGAGAGCCTTTACATCGACGGCCGCGTCGAGGGCACAATCACCCTCGCCGAAAACCGCGTCACCATCGGCCGCAACGGCAGCGTTACCGCCAACATCAGCGCTCGCGAAGTGGTCATCATGGGCACGGTGAAGGGCAACATCGAGTGCTCCGACCGCCTCGACATACGCAGCGAAGGCTCGCTGACCGGCGACGTCGTCAGCCAGCGCATCAGCGTGGAGGATGGAGCGGTTCTGAAAGGCAGCGTCGAAGTCCGCACCGCCCCGGTGAAGAACGAGAAGGCCAGCCAGGCCAAGCCGGCTGAGCCCGCGAAACCCATCGTCAACGAGCAACCCAAGGCCGCAGCCGCCGCAGCGGGACCGGGGCTGGGAAGCTCCATGACGTTGTCAACCGGAAGTAAAGTGATGTACGAAGCCCCGAACTAGCCTGCGAGACGAAGTTTGCGACGGGCGCGGCTCGGGCCGCGCCTTATTTCTTTTCCGCAGGCTTCAGGTCAAGCGATGCCGAATTCATGCAGTAGCGCTGCCCGGTGGGCGCCGGGCCATCCGGAAAAACATGCCCCAGGTGGGCATCACAACGGGCGCAGCGCGCTTCGGTTCTTACCATGCCGTGACTGCTGTCGGTCTTTTCGGCGACAGCCGCCGGATCGACGGCCTGATAAAAACTCGGCCAACCCGTTCCGGAATCAAACTTGGTTTCAGATTCAAACAGCGGCGCGCCACAGCAGACGCAGTGGTACGTGCCCTTGTCTTTCGTCTTCCAATACTTGCCGGTAAACGCCGGCTCGGTGCCGGCGTGGCGCGTCACGTAGTACTGCTCGGGCGAGAGCTGCTTCTTCCATTCTTCTTCGGTCTTGGTGATTTTGTCAGACATGAGTTCCTCTTGAGTCTCCATCGATTCGATTACGGTAAACCACAAAAAGTATCAGGCGTCGGTGTCATCGCGAGCGGAGCTCAGGATGACAACTGATGGAGTAAGTGGCGCTTGACTTCGCCTAATCTTCGCCTACAATTATCCCATGGCCATCACCCGACGACAACGTGAACTCTACGACTTCATCTCCGAGTTTGTGCAGAAGAACGGCTATTCGCCTTCGTTCGATGAAATCCGTGAAGGGATGGGGCTGAACTCGCTGGCGACCGTGCACAAGCACGTCACCAATCTGGAAAAAAAGGGGCTGCTCACCCGCGACTACAACCGCAGCCGGTCGATTGACCTGCTCCCGCCCAAGGGCCGTCTGAAACAAGCGATGAGCGTGAACACCACGATGGTGCTGCCGCTGCTCGGCCGCATCGCCGCCGGCCAACCCATCGAAGCGGTCGAAAATCCGGAGACCATTTCACTCGCTGACTTCGTGCGCTCGAAAGAAGTTTTCGTCCTGGAGGTCCGCGGCGACTCCATGCAGGACGAGCACATCCTGAGCGGAGATTATGTTCTGGTTGAAAAATCCAAGACCGCGCACAATGGCGACATCGTCGTCGCGCTGGTCGAAGGCACCGATGCCACGCTCAAGCGTTTCTATCGCGAAGGCGACAACATCCGGCTGCAACCCTCGAACGTCAACATGCAGCCGATCATCGTTCCGGCGGCGGCGGTGCAATTACAGGGCCGGGTGATTGGCGTGTTGCGGAAGTACTGACCCGGCATTCCATGCGAAGTTCTCCTCGGGTGCCTGCTTTCGACTTCGTACAAGAGACGCTGCAGGCTTATGCCCTGAACGATCGCATGAACCAGCTCCTGCTGGAGCACCTCGACGCCCGCGCGTGGCGAGCCAGGGTTCCTGGCGGCAAAACTCGCAGCATCGCCGCCATCTTCGCTCACATTCATAACATCCGCTGCAAGTGGCTCAGGCTTTCTGCTCCCCACCTCAAGCTGTCTGCCCGGCTGGACCGCAGCCGCTGCACGCTGAAGCAGGCGCAAAAAGCGCTGGCTAAGAGCGCCCAGCGCTGCTCGCAAATGCTGGCAGAAGCTCTTACCGGTACCCGCGTCCAGAGTTTCTTACGCGACGGATGGGCCCGACCCTGGCCCCCGGGCATTGCCATGTTCGCTTACATGATTACGCACGACGCCCATCACCGCGGACAGGTGTCCATGATTGCTCATCAGCTGGGGTTCCCGGTTCAAGGTGCATACCGAATGTGGGCTTGGGAAAAACTCGCGAAAGAGTACGGATTCCTACTCGCTGCTTCTACGAAAACAAAACGCCCGGCCAGAGCCGGGCGTCTCAAAGCTAAAGGCTAGAGGCCGTTTTTCAGCCCAAATGCTTGTCGATGGCTTTCTGGATGGTCTCCTTGGGGACGTAGCCCACAATCTGTTCTTTCACCTGGCCGCCCTTGAACACCAGCAGCGTGGGAATACCGCGCACTCCGTACCGCATGGGCGTGGCGCTGTTGTGGTCGACGTCCATTTTGCCGACTTTTACCTTGCCCTGATAATCCTTTGCCAACTCCTCGACGATGGGGGCAATGGCGCGGCAAGGCCCGCACCAGGTAGCCCAGAAGTCCACCAAAACCGGTGTGTCCGACTTGAGGACATCCTGGTCAAAATTCGAATCTGTTACTTCCACAATTCCATTTCCTGCCATAGCTTCCTCCCCGGGCACGCCCTTGCTGACGCGCCGGGCGAAACCGAATAAATGCCAGTGAATTCTAGCACTTTTATTGGATGCAGCGCAGTGCGGAAGGTCGCAAGGCAGGCACCAGGGAGTGGTGGCCAGCGGTCACTTTTGGCAGTCGTCCAGATCACTCGCTGCCGGCCACCGATTGCGGGCAACTGATCACTGAAATAAAAAAAGCGCCCTAAACTTTTCAGTTCAGGACGCCCTGGCAGCCCTCCCCCAGAACTGCCAAACCACGTGCTGATCCTAGCCCTGGGGCCTCGGAGTGTAAACGTCACTTTGGTAATTCGGAGTGGCGGGGACAAGTAATGAGGGCGTGGTCTCGGAAGTAACGCACGCTCGTGGAGTTTATTGTTTCTGCCAGCTTTGACCCGCGTCGGCTGTGACCCACTTTTCCTGCCCGGAAGTCGTCACAGTGCCATGCAGCCTATCGACGAATTCGACTCCGATGATGTCATCGGCGAGTGTCTCACCGTTGGAGGCCGGTTGTACCTGCCTCCAGTCCTGTCCAGCATTGGAAGAATGGTATAGCGCGCCTTTTGCGCCACCCACCCAGATTTCCAGTCCATCGGCGGCAAGAGCTCGAAATCTGGACTGGCCGGCTACCGTTATCGTGTCCCAGGTGGCGCCGGAATCGTACGAGCGCTGCAAGGTTCCGTCTGCACTCAGAGTCCAGCGTGGAACCAGCCCGATGGGGGCAAGCTCTTTCTTCATCGCCATGCCCGACATCGCCATGGAAACACTCGGTCTTGCAGACCCTGGCCCAGCTGTCGCCGCAGCCGGCGCGGATGCCTGGAGCGCATCTTTAGCGCGGCCGGGCACGGCTTCGGCTTGATCAGCGGCAATGGAGTTGGCCGACGCTTGGTCGGAAACTGCAGGCGCAGTTTGCGCGGATACAGCTGGGCGCGGCGCATTCATCATCGGAACTGCAGCCCTGGTTTTCACGGCTGCCCCAACATGTCCGAGAGATTCTTTGTCGCGCGCCTCAACTCTCTTGGCAATGGCGTCAAGGTCAGGTTCGGATGCAGCAGGTTGAGCGGATTGAGCGGCAGGTACCGGTGCCGGCATCGCTTTAGCGCTCGAGGCCTGTTCAAGCTGGGTTGGACTGTCCGATCGCTCCACGCTCGGCACCGGGCGAGACTCCCGATGCAGGGTGACCGCAGCTCCCACTACGACAACGCAGGCCGCCAGCGCTCCCCACCGCAGTGCCGGCCAGGTCAGCCATGCCGGAGGAACCGAGGGGACCTTGCGTGCCGTCATTTGCTGCTGCGGGAAGGAGAACGCCATCACTTCACGGCAAGCATGGCACTCCGCCATGTGCCCGAGCACCTGTTCCCGCTCACGTTCGCTCAAAGACTTCTCGACGAACGCGGTGATCACATCCGCATCAGGATGAGCCGTGCTCGGCGTCGTCCGCAGGCGCTGCGCCACGATTTTGGGTAATTCTGCCACGCGATTTGTCTGTCCGGTTGTTACTAGACTCAGCTCAACCTTCTAATCTCTTTCTAATCAACCCGAGGGCTCTCCCGCGGGCGCCTCCGCCTTCTTATCCGAGAACGCCGAAGTTGCAGTTTCTTGCATCAGGCGGCTACGGATATTGACCTGTAAATCGCGCACGTCGACCTCCAAGGCCTCCTGCGCCTGCTGGCGGCTCATTCCGCGCGCCCGCAGGCACCCCAGTATGCGCTTCCGCAGCGCCTTGGTCAGCTTGTCGAGCTTGCGGCTGATGGTCGATTCGTGCACGTTCAGGGTACGCGCAATCTCGGCCAGCGTGCGCTCGTCCAGAAAATAGGACGCCAGAAGGAATCGTTCTTCGCCAGACAATTCAGCCAGGACCTCATCGACTGCGGTGCCCGTCCGGGAATCCGCAACCATTACCGGCTCTTGGGCGGCGGCCGGAAATTGCACGCCCTCCTCGCTCTCCTCGTCCAGGCTGACGTAGCGCCGCTGGCGGCGGTAACGGTTCACATATTCCTGCGCCAGGACCGTGCGCAGCCAGCCTTCGAGCGAGCCGCGCCCGGTGTACGACGCCAGCTTCGAAACTCTTTGCCCATCGCGCAGAGTCGTGCCGTAGAGATCGGCGTACAGACAGTCGGCCAACTCCCGCGCCGCCGACGCTTCCCGGGCGATATAGCCGGCGATGTCGTAGAGCTTTTCGCGATAGCGTGTCAGGAAGACTTCCCAGGCGCGTTCCTGACCCGCGGCACAGGCGCGAGCCAGGGCCAGATCCTCCAGCCGCAATGTGGCCCAAAAATTCTGCAGTTCAGGTTGTCCGCAGTCTGCCGGAAGATGCTTCTTGGCCACCTCGCGCAAAGCCAGATCAAACGCCTCGGGCGGGAGCCCGAATTCTGCCGCTCTACTCTTGCCGTATAGCTCTTTCACGGAAGACTCCAACCCAAAACCTTCTCCATCGGATTGGACACCGTGACGCGTCATTTTGCTTAAGCCTTCCCTCGGATGCTACCAAGTTTTTAGACGCAAGGATTGTGCTTTTTGCCGTTCGCAACCTCAGGAAGGGTCAGGAAACATGCCCCGGAAGTGCACTTCCTCCGCGTTTCCGGGGCATGCCGAGGCCCTGGGAGGCGCTTATGAGGCGCAAGTTATGGTTTTCGATCCTGGCATTGGCAGTAGTCAACCTTGCAGCGGCGCTGTTACCGGATACGGCACCAGCCGGAGAGCTTCCGACCACTTTTCATTACAAAGTTCTGGCGCCCATTCGCCACGGGAATCTGTCCATATTTCCCGTGGTTACGGCCAGCACGCACGACACGCAGGATTTTCTTACCCTCGACGAAGGATTGCGTTCAGGCGAAGTTGTGGTAAGCGAATCCGGCAGCATCGCGCCCTTGATTCGGCCGCGCGATGGCCATGCTCATCCCTTACCCTCGGGCGGTGCGCAGGTCAATCAATTGGTCCTGGTCAACAACTCGAAGCGGCCTTTGATTCTGCTGGCGGGAGAAATTGTGACTGGTGGCAGACAGGATCGCGTGATTGGCAAGGATCGCCTGGTTCCGGCGGAGAGCGACCCTATCGATCTGGGAGTGTTCTGCGTCGAACCAGGCCGCTGGACGGGGCCAAAGATGAGCTTCGACTCCGCAGGCTCGCCCATGGCGGCGCCCGCGGTCCGGGCCAAGGCTATGGCGGACAAAGACCAACAGAAGGTCTGGTCGGAGGTGAGAAATTCGCAGGTTGCGATGGCGGCAGCCGTGCCTGGCCCAGCGGCCGGCGGGGTCATCAGCGGGACGACCTCGTACGCCAAGGTGATGCAGAACGACGAGGTGAAGCAGAAAGTGGACTCGGTGGCCGAACCCATCCAGCACGATTATCAAAGTCTGATCAGACAATTGCGTGAGCGTAATGCGGTCGGGGTGGTGGTCGCGGTCAACGGCGAGGTCATTTGGGCGGACGTTTTCGCCAGCACCGGCCTGCTGGAAAAATACTGGCCCAAGCTGGTCCGTTCCTATGCCGCCGAGGCAATTGTTACCAAGACCGCAGACGCAGGAGTAGACATCAAATCGGCGCAGCAGTTTCTTGACGATCTGGAGGGCCGGCGAGAGACCGTGGAGACGGAACCTGGGCTCTACCGCCATACCGAGATCACCGGGGATGGTTTCAAGGCTTTCGAGCTGACCTCCCTGCTGCCAAAGACCGGATTCGATCTGCACATGGCGAAAATGGCCGAGTAAAAGGACCATGTAGGGGCAGACGCCCTCGTCTGCCCCGCCGGACAACGCCCAGTTCGCCCATGGAAGCCTGGCGGGGGCGTCTGGGCCCCCTCGGATCGAGAAATTTGGCGCTTAATCGCCCGTTTCTGGGATATAATTTCGTTGTCTCCCGTTCGTCGGGCCCTCCCAGACACGTTTAAATCCTGAACCGGATACATCCATTGGCGGCGTCGCAAAACAGTCGTACAGGTTTGGTTGAGTTACGCACCAGCAGCGGGCCGGTGTATGCACAGCCGTCGTTTTGGGAACGGCTCTACCTGCTCTGGATATTCCGTAACTTTCGCTGCCTCCCCAAAGAAGTTCTAGCGCCTAATCAGCGGCGGCTCATCGAAAAACTGGGCCGGACCGCGATAAGTCAGCCGTCGGTCGCGCCAAGGGACCTCATTGGCATCGTCGAGAATGTGCAGCTCTTGCGGGTTCCCAAGCCCGAAGTAGTTCCGGCGCCCAGCAATGTGATTGAGATGGTCACTTCCACGGCGGAGATCGCCGTCCCGCGCGCCGCAGCCGCCGGCGGAGCCCCGATGAGATGGGAACCTCCGGCGGAGCGCAGCGTTGCGCGCATGAGTCCGACGGCCGCCAAAGTGGAAGCGATTTCCTCGCCAGGGAATTCTTCTCTCTCCGAACCCCGGAATGGCCACAAGGATCTCATTGCGCCAGGGGTGGTCAGAACTCGAGCCTCGAAGCGGAGCATTGCCTGGATACTCGCCGCGGCATCTTTAGTCGCTGCTGTCGGAGTGCTCCTGCGACTCCCAACCCAGGCGCGGCCCTTGCCTCCTGTCACCGCCTCTCAACCGGCGATCCCAGAGGCTCCGCCACCCGCAGCAAGCGCTCCGGCAACCACCGTGGCCTTGCCAGCGGCAGTTCTGCGGACCGCAACAAGCGAGCCAGTTCGACCTGCAGTTATCGCCGAACCGGATCCGGTAAACGGACCTGCTCTATTGCCTCAACCCAAGCCTCACAGCACCGATCACGAAGCGGCCAGCGCTTCGGTTGCCTCTCCTGTGGTTGCCGAGGATGACTCGTCTCAGGAGTCGCGCCTGCAGATTGCGCAACCGCCTGAGAGCGGATTTCGCTATCCGGAAGCACCCGCGTCTTCCCTCACGGGCAGGGTCAGCCTCAAAGCCATTATCGGGACCGACGGCGCGATAAGAAGAGTAGATATCCTCAGCGGCAACCACGCCCTCGCCGTCGCCGCTGTGCAAGCGGTGAAACATTGGCGATATCCGGCTCCCGAACTCGACGGCCACGCGGTCGAAGCTGAAACCACGATCGCCATCAACTTCCGCGGCGACGACGCGGTCTCCGTTACTTTCCCAGCCGCGCGATAAGCCGGCGCTCGCATTTAAGGTTCACTTAAGGTAGCTTGGCTTCCTCTAGTCATTGGCTCCCGAAATCAGCTCTGAAAGGATCCCCCTATGCTGCATCGTTGCGCCAAAATCGTGTGCTGCTGTTCCGCTCTGCTGCTCACGACTGCCCTGTTCGCTGCTGGTTCCGGCTATCACCTGATTAACACTTACAAGCTGAGCGGGGAGGGTGGATGGGATTATCTGACCCTGGACAGCAACGCCCGGCGTCTTTATATTTCGCGCGCCACGCACGTTATCGTAATCGACGCCGATTCCGGCAAATCCGTCGGCGACATACCGGATACGCCCGGCGTGCACGGCATCGCCCTGGCTCCCGAGTTAGGACGCGGCTTCGTAAGCAATGGCCGCGAGGGCACGGTCAGCATTTTTGATTTGCAGACTCTCAAACTCATCACCAAGGTGAAGGCGGAGGAAAATCCCGACGCGATTCTTTACGATCCGGCCACAAAACGAGTCTTCGCCTTCAACGGGCGCAGTCACAGCGCAACCGCGATCGACGCAGCCGGCGGCACTGTCGTGGGCACCATCAAACTCGAAGGCAAACCGGAGTTCGCAGTCAGCGATGCCAAAGGAGAGATTTTCGTCAACATTGAAGACAAGAGCCAGATTGATGCCATCGATCCCGCCAAGCTGGAAGTGAAAGCGCGCTGGCCGCTGGCGCCGTGTGAGGAGCCCAGCGGGCTGGCCATCGACCGCAAGAATCGCCGCTTGTTCGCCGGTTGCGACAACAAAATGATGGCGGTGGTCGACGCCGACAGCGGCAAGGTTATTGCGACCCCGGCGATCGGCGACGGTGTGGATGCGAATGCCTTCGATCCGGGAACCGCGCTGGCGTTCGCCTCTTGCGGTGAGGGCGTGCTGACCGTGGTGCACGAAGATTCGCCGGCGCAGTTCAGCGTGCTGGAAAATGTTCCCACGCAGGAGGGCGCTCGCACTATGGCGTTGGACGAGAAGACTCACCGCGCTTATGTGGTCACCGCTAAGTTCGGTCCACCGCCGGCCCCCACCGCCGACAACCCCCACCCCCGGCACGTCATTCTGCCGGATTCCTTCGTGGTGCTGGTCTTTGGCCAATAACGGGGCCTCTTGCGCCATTGTGGTCTTCCTGTAAACTATCGGGACGCGCACGCATCGCCCAGTCCGAGGTGAGATGGCATGACTGCGCCCGACGACCGGTTTTACCGGCCCAGAATTACCAAACGTATCGATCTGAGCTCGACGCTGTGGACGATTCGCCTCGCCGTCGACCGCGAGTTCAACTTCACCGCCGGACAATACGCGACCCTGGGAGTCCAGGATGCGCAAGACAAACGCTGGGAGCGTCCCTACTCGATTGTTTCTTCTCCTTACGAAAGCGAAGTCGAGTTCTTCCTCGAGTTGGTCCCGAACGGCGAACTCACTCCTTTGCTTTATCAGTTACAGTCGGGCGACTCCCTGCTCATGCGCAGAGCGCCCAAGGGCCGGTTCACCCTCGACACCTCGAGTGGCCGCACCAACCACTTTCTCATCTGCACGGTAACTGGCGTCGCGCCCTTCGTCAGTTACGTGCGCACACTCCATCGCGACTGGAAGGACGGCAAGTTCGACGGCAGCCACCGGCTTTTTCTTCTGAACGGGGCCAGCCACTCGGTTGAGTTCGGTTATTGCGCCGAGTTGCTGAGCTTTGCTCAGCAGATTCCCTGGCTTCAGTATGTCCCGACCATCAGCCGTCCCTGGGAGGACCCGCAATGGTCCGGGGAGCGCGGGCGCGCCGATGACGTGCTGCGCAAATATGCCGATCTGTGGGGCTTGAACGGGTCGAACTCGGTCGCGTACCTGTGCGGACATCCCGAAATGGTCGAGCATAGCAAAGGCATCCTGAAGCGCATCGGCTTCAGCAAGGAGTTCATGAAAGAAGAGATTTACTGGGTGCCGTCGAAAGAAGCCGTGGCTTCTTAGCTGGGACTAAGCGCTCTCCGCCGGAGCGAAGAACACCAGCACGCATAGTGCTTCTTTAATCTCGTAAAAGTGATGCTCGACCTTAGCCGCAACAAAAATCACGCTGCCCGCGCTCACCTCGTGCTCCTCCGACCCCGCCCGCATACGCGCCCGGCCGCGAACCACATAGTACAGTTCGTCTTCCTGATGTGGCGACTGCGGATCAGTGCCGCCAGCCGGTAGAACATACAAACCCGCGCTCATGGCGGGAATGCGCAGGAACTCCTGGTAGCGCTTTCCGGTTGCGTTCCTTTGTTCCTCAAGTTTCGATACGCGAAAAAATTCTGCTGCCGGCATGGCGCCTCCATTTTCACAGCGAAGACATTCAAGAATACCCGGCGCGAATATCCGAAGCCAGCACGCGGAATTTGTAGTCCTCGCCTAACCATCCTCTTCCTGCCTAGTCTATGATTGTTACCGCAGTGAGACCTCCCATGCGAATCCTGATTTCGCGAATCCTGGTCGCGGCGATTTTTGCGATCACGGCCTTGTCCCTCCTCGCGCAGAATGCGGACCTTCTTCGTCATTTCGCTTACGACCAAAAAGCTCCGCTCGATGTTCAGGAAACCGGCGTCGAGCATCGCGGCGGTGTCACCATTCATGACATTTCCTATGCCAGCCCCAAAGGAGGCCGGGTTCCTGCCTACCTGGTAGTGCCGGATGGCAAGGGACCATTCGCGGCAGCGATCTGGGGACACTGGTATATGCCCGGCTCCGAGTTCCTCAATCGCAAGGAATTTCTGGCGGAGGCGGTAGCTCTGGCGCCCTCAGGCTTGATTTCGTTATTGACCGATGGCCCCATCGCTCGCCCGGGACACGTGGAAGATCCTGCGCCGCTCAGCGAGCAGCAGATCACCGACATGGTGCAACAGATTATCGATATGCGGCGGGGCGCTGACTTGCTGCTGGCGCGGCCCGATGTGGATCCTAAACGCCTCGCCTACGTCGGACACAGCTATGACGCCGAGGTCGGCGGCTTCCTCAGCGGAATTGACCGGCGCTTCAAAGCGTTCGTGCTGATGGCCGGGCCGCTGTCGGACGAGATTGACAAGCGCTCAAAAGAATATCAGGCGGAGAGGCAAAGAGTCGGGCCGGAGAAATTTGACGCCTTCGAGGCCAAGTACTCCTGGCTGGATCCGGGCAAATACGTCTCTCACGCCGCGCCGGCATTTGTGTTTCTGCAATACGCGTCCCGGGAGGAGTATCTGAATCCAGACCGGGATCGCGAATACGCGGCGGTCGTCAACGACCCCAAACGCTTCCAACTTTATGACGCGCCTCATGCCTTGAATGCTGCGGCGCGTCGCGACCGCGTTGCCTTTCTGGTTGAACAGTTGCGGCTCAAACTGGTATCTCCGGCGGTGGTGGGTGCTATTCCCGACTTGATGCAACCTCCAGACCCGAAGCCGGAGTAGCCGCCCAACATTCCAGCATTTCTTTAATCTGCCAAATCTAACTGAAAGAATCTTCAGTAGGTCTTCCTCCGGCAACCCAACACAGAGGTTCTGGCAGCTTGGTGGCGTCTCGTGACGCTTTCAAAAAACTGCATTCCCTGATAAATAAATTTTTGTAAAGCTTCATGAAACCGATTTTGCGATCGCTCATCTATTTTTATTTTTACAACCTGAAAACGAAGGAGTGCTTATGCCTGCACTTCAAGAGCAATTCGATGCGGAGGAAGCTCCGCAAACCTTTCGCCTTGATGTTCAAGTTCATGAACTGCTGACCAAGTCGCCGCCTCGCCATCCAGAATTGATGCCAAGCAACGGAGAAGTAAAGTTCCCGGAGCCGGTGTTTCCCCAAAGTCCCGACCTGCTGGCGCGGGACGACAATTACGAGGAGAACCTGGCACGCGCCAAGGCCGGGAAGCGTCGCTGGACCGCACCGCTCGTTCTACGGGCGATGAACGGATGGTTATTTCCTTACATGAAGTCGCGGGTTCTGCCTGGCCCCTTTCACCCGATCATTGCCTATCTGTTTACCGAGTGGAAGTGTAACCTCGATTGTCACTATTGCTGGGCCTTCGACAACAGCGTAAAAGGCATGACCGAGGAAGTAGCTAAGCGGTCAATCGACTGGCTGCACTCCACTACCTGCCGGGTTCTGGCCTTCATGGGCGGCGAGCCTTTGTTGCGCCCGCAGCTAGTGCACAAGGCATGCTACTACGCGGCCAAGAAGGGCTTCTGGATCTACATGCCCACCAACGCCCGCCTGCTGCGTCCGGATGTCATCGACCGGCTGGCCGACTCGGGAGTAGCGATTTTCAACTTCGCCGTCGATGTGGTCGATGAGAAGCCCGGCCTGGCAAAGGCGCTCACTCCGGTGCGCAAATACTTCGACTACCTGGTTCGCAAGCAATACAAATACGGCTATGCCGTATTCTTCAACATCAACATCTGCCGCAACAATCTCGAGGATGTGAAACAGTTGACCGAAATTGCCCGCGACAATGGCATCGCCACCGACTATCACATCAACGAGTCGCCGATGATCGAGCAGAACCACTTCAAGCACTACGACGACAATGATACGTTCATCTATCCCGAAGACTGGCCGAAGGTTGACGAACTGGTTGACTGGCTGATCGAGAAGAACAAGGCCGGCTACAAGATGGTGAACTCGGTCAAACGGCTGCAGGATATGAAGGAATTCCTACGCGGCAAAGTCGAGCCCTGGAACTGCCGCGCCGGTCAGAACTCCATCATTATCCGTGTGGATGGGACCCTGGCCCCCTGTTTCCCTATGTACTCGGCAACTCACGACTGGGGTGTCATCGAAAATCACAAGTTTCAGGTTTTTCAATTGAACGAAATGAAAAAATCGTGCCAAACTCATTGCTTCTCCACCTTGAATCATAACCTCGGTTTCTGCTACAACGATACCAGGGTCATTAAGTGGGTTCTCAAGCAGGCCGCCCATGGATTCCAAGGTGTGAGTGGCAGCTTCGCTTGATCTCGTCGGTATAGTTGTTTGCTTCACAATGGGGCCTTTGTCCGGTTCCTTGGGAACTGGACGGATTTAGTGTTTTGTTAGCAGGTCCGGCGCCCCGGGAGTTTGTCATTCGACGGCTCTCGCTGGTGTAAAACATCAAACCTCCTTGTCGAGAGCTGTGAGGAGTTCTGATGGGTGCAAGCAGCAGAATGAAGCTTCTCGGGCCCTCGCCCGAGTCAGCAGTTCACAGCTCTTCTGCGCGCTCCGGATCGCTTCTCGCGGAGGGCCGTCCGGCCTTCCGTTCCCTGCCAATAACCTCAGTAGAAACCGCATACGCCGGAGGAAGATAATGGCGACCAATCTCATTCAAATCGAGAATGATCAGGAAATTAAACAGCGGCTGGCTGCAGAACGTACTCGCCTGCGCAAGATTGCCGGCCTGGACGCGCCCGAGCACTTCCACCGGCCCGTGGAACGCGCGTTCACCGCGGAAGAGCGTAACAAAGTCACCATTCTTTTCGGCGGCTTCACCTGGAAGCATGAGGACCTGATTCGCGCCGTCTTCCAGGGCTGCGGCTATCGTTGCGAGAAGCTGCCGGTTCCTGATGTGCCTGCCTTCCAGATCGGCAAGGAGTATGGCAACAACGGCCAATGTAATCCCACCTATTTCACAGTGGGTAACCTGGTGCAGTATCTCCAGTTCCTGGAGAAGGAAGGGATTCCGCGGCGGCAGATTCTCGACAACTACGTCTTCTTCACCGCCGGCTCGTGCGGTCCGTGCCGCTTTGGCATGTATGAGGCCGAGTACCGCTTTGCCTTGAAGAACGCCGGCTTCGACGGCTTCCGCGTGCTTCTGTTCAAGGACAGCGACGGCATCAAGGCAGCGTCTGGCGAGCCGGGATTGAAGTTCACCATCGATTTCGGCTTCGGCATGTTGAACGCCATGCACCTTGGCGATGTGATCAACGATCTCATTTACCAGATTCGTCCCTACGAAATTACCAAGGGCGAAACCGATCGCATCTTCCGCGAAGCGGTGGACGGCTTGTGCGAAGACTTGCGGAATCGCGATTCGTTTGAGATTGAAGAACGCGCCCCGGCATGGCTCAAACCCAAATTCAAGAGCAACAAGGTCCTGCGTAACACCGCCAACGTGTTCGGCAAATGGCATGAGCATATGTGGGGCAAGGACTACTTGAGCGCCCTCGATACTGCACGGGAAAAGCTGGACAGCATCGCAGTGGACCGCACCAAAGTGAAGCCGATGGTAAAGATCACCGGTGAGTTCTGGGCCCAGATCACCGAAGGCGACGGCAACTTCCACATGTTCGATTTTCTGGAGCGCGAAGGCGCGCAAGTGATGGTCGAGCCGATCGCTACCTGGGTCGCTTACCTGATGTATCAGGCCAAAGCTCACGCCATCGCCAAGTGGCCGGTGAATCGTCCCCACCGCACGCCGGAGTGGTATGAATTGAAGAAGCAAATGGCCAACTACTTCGGCCTGCGCAAGAAACTGTGGGGCATTGGTGCAGGGCAGCGGATGTGGAATTTCTTCTATCACCGCACCATCAAGCACATGGGAGGTATCACCCATCAACTCGTACCCCAGGCTGATTTGGCCGAAATGGCGCATCCCTTCTACAACCAGTTTGCGCGCGGCGGGGAGGGTCACCTCGAAGTAGGCAAAAACGTTTACTACACCGTGCACCACCTCTGCCACATGGTGCTGGCGCTGAAGCCGTTCGGCTGTATGCCTTCTTCACAGTCCGACGGAGTGCAATCCGCGGTGGTGAACAAATTCAAGGACATGATCTTCCTGCCGATCGAGACTTCCGGCGAAGGCGAGGTCAACGCCCATAGCCGCGTGCAAATGGCGCTCGGCGAAGCCAAAGTGAAAGCCAAAACCGAATTTGAACAGTGCCTGAAACAAACCGGCAAGAGCATGACTCAGATCCGCGAGTACATTGCCGAACATCCCGAACTGCGGCGGCCGTTCTATCACGTGCCGCATCGCGAAGGGGTCGCCGGAACTGCGGCGCAATTCATTCTGCACGTCAGTGATCGCATTAACAAAGACACGCGCCTGTGGAAGCGCTCGCGGGTGCAAGTGGCCGTACCCGCAACCGCCAGTGGCGACTGAAGACTGAGAACCAGGAACCGCGAACTGCTTTCTTTTAGCGAGGATTGATGCACGATCATTCGGGACAAGAACAGAAACCGCAGCTGTTGCAGATATCTCCTGCCCCTCCCCAGCGGCCTCACGACCATAAGACTGAGTTCCTGGTTGGCCTCGACGTCGGCTCGACCACGGTCAAAGCCACCGTTGTGGACGCGACCAGCGACAAGGTTTTGTGGCAGGACTACCAGCGGCACGAAACCAAGCAACCAGAGAAATCGCTGGAGTTCCTCAAGCGCATGGAGGCTGAGGTCGGCATCAACCGCCGCAACACGCGGATGTTTATGACTGGCTCTGGCGGCGGATCGATTGCCGAGCAGATCGGCGCCAAGTTCGTGCAGGAAGTCACTGCGGTGTCGCTGGCGGTCGAGAAGATGCACCCGGAGGTCTATTCGGTTATCGAACTCGGCGGCCAGGATGCCAAGATCATCGTATTCAAGGATGACGAAGAGACCGGCCGCAAGAAGAAAATCCCCTCGATGAACGACAAGTGTGCCGGCGGCACGGGTGCAGTCATCGACAAAATCAACGCCAAGCTTAAAATCCCAACCGCCGAGCTGTGCGAGCAGGGATATCACGGCATCAAGCTGCACAAAGTCGCGGGTAAGTGCGGGGTCTTCGCCGAGACCGATATCAACGGCCTGCAGAAAGTCGGCACCCCATCGGATGAGCTGATGGCATCATTGTTCGAGGCCATCGTCCTGCAGAATCTCAGCGTGTTAACTCGCGGCCACACCTTGCGGCCACACGTTCTGTTGCTAGGCGGACCCAACAGCTTTATCAAAGGCATGCGCGAAGCCTGGCAGGCCAATATTCCGCGCATGTGGCAGGAGCGCAAAGTTCAGATTCCCGATGGCGCGAAACCCGAAGACCTGATCAAAGTCCCGCAGAATGCGCAGTATTTTGCCGCCATGGGCGCCATCGAGTTCGGCAAGAGCGAAGAGGACTGCGTGGGCTGCTACATGGGTTACGACCGCCTCGTCCACTACATCGAGTACGGCCGCCAGGAGGAGAAGGCCAAATCCGGCGCCAAAGGCCTGACCACCGGCGAGAAGGATCTGGACGACTTCAAAGCCGCCTACCGCCGCAAGAAGTTTATTCCCGCCACCTTCAGTACTAACCAGACCGTCGCGGGTTTCATCGGCATCGACGGCGGTTCTACCTCCACCAAGGCGGTATTGATCGATGAGAAGGGCGACATTCTCTGCAAGTCCTATCAACTCTCGAATGGCAACCCGATTCAGGACACCATCGAGATGTTCGAGAACCTGCGCGGCCAGGTGGAGGCGCAGAAGGGCAAGCTGGAAGTTCTGGGTGTGGCGACGACGGGCTACGCGAAAGACATCCTGAAAGACGTACTCCATGCCGATGTGGCGCTGGTCGAAACCGTCGCGCATACCGAATCGGCGCTGAAGTTCTACGACGATCCCCACGTGATCGTCGACGTCGGTGGCCAGGACATCAAGATCATCATTCTGCACAACGGCCGGGTGAAAGACTTCAAGTTGAACACCCAATGCTCCGCAGGCAATGGCTATTTCCTGCAATCGACCGCGGAAGGTTTTGGGATGGGCGTTGAGCAATATGCTGACCTTGCGTTCTCAGCCCAATCCATGCCCATTTTCGGATACGGCTGCGCCGTGTTCATGCAATCCGACATCGTGAACTTTCAGCGCCAGGGCTGGCGGGCCGAAGAAATTCTGGCTGGGCTGGCCGCGGTTCTACCGAAAAATGTTTTCTTATACGTCGCCAGCATTCCCAACCTGGCGGCGCTCGGCACCCGCTTCGTGCTGCAAGGTGGAACCCAGAACAACATGGCGGTGGTGAAAGCCGAGGTCGATTTCATCCAGAACAGCTTCCGCGCTGCCGGCAAGAAACCGGAAATCATCGTTCACGAATTCTGCGGCGAGTCGGGCGCTATCGGCGCCGCCGTCGAGTCTCTACGCCTGTGGCGGAATAGCCAGCAAACCACATTCGTAGGATTAGACGCCGTGCGCAAGATTCAATACCGCACCACCCGTAACGAAGCCACGCGCTGCAATTTCTGCAAGAACAATTGCCTGCGCACCTTCATTGACATTCGCACCGCTCCCAAGGACGACCTGGCGTTCGTTCCCATCCAGAAGGTCACCAAAGTTCCGCTGATGCACGGCGAGCAGCGCCTCATCATCGCTACCTGCGAAAAGGGGCTGGTGGAAGATATCAACGATATGAAAGATATCAAGGCCGGCCTTGATTCCATCAAAGACAAGCATCCCAACTTTGTGGATGTCGCCGCGCATGAAGTCTTCCGTCCGGTCAATCCGAAAGTCGTGGCCGACCCCATTCCCGTCGCGAAGTTCTGGAACAAGGAAGCCAAGGCGCGCATTCCGCTGATGGAGAATCGCAAAAAGCTGCGGGTCGGCATCCCGCGAGTGCTGAACATCTACTCCTACGCTCCTTTGTTCAACGGCTATCTCGAGAGCCTGGGTGTGCAGCCGGAAAACATCATCTACTCCGACTACACCAGCTCGGAACTCTACCGCGCGGGCGCGAGCCGCGGCGCCATCGATCCCTGCTTCCCCGCCAAGATCGGCATTTCGCACGTTTATAACCTGATCCAGGAGAAGCACCGCAAGAAGCCGCTCAACGTCATTTTCTTCCCCATGTATGACGTGCTGACTTCGCCGCTGGTCAAGATCGTCGGCGCGAACGCCTGCCCCACGGTAACTGCGACGCCCGAAACCGTGAAAGCGGCGTTCACCAAGGAGAACGACGTCTTCGCCGAGCACAATGTGCAGTACATCGATCCCGTGCTGAACTTCGCCGACCGCAAACTCTTCGCGCACCAGATGCTGCAGGCGTGGCAGCCAATCCTCGGATTGTCGCTGGAAGAAAACGATCGCGCCGTGGAAGTCGGATTCAAAGCACTGGCCGATTACGAGGCCAGTATCCGCCGGCGCGCCCGCCAGGTTCTCGATCAACTGGAGCGCGAAGACCGCATTGGCATTGTGATGCTCGGCCGGCCGTATCACCACGATCCTGGCCTGAATCACGAAATCATGGAAGAGTTCCAGAAGCTGGGCTACCCCATCTTCTCGCAGAACACGCTGCCGCTCGATGAAGACATGCTGGAGCGCCTCTTCGGTGACGAGGTTCGCGCCGGCGTCATCAGCCATCCGCTCGATATTTCCGACGCCTGGAAGAATTCCTATTCCTGCAGCACCAATCACAAAGTGTGGGCTGCAAAGTTCACTGCGCGTCATCCGAATCTGGTCGCTCTCGAAGTATCCAGCTTCAAATGCGGCCACGACGCGCCCATCTATGGCGTAGTTGAAGGCATTATCGAGCAATCGGGTACCCCGTACTTCTGCTTCAAGGATCTCGACGAGAACAAACCCACGGGCTCGATCAGGATTCGAGTGGAAACTATCGATTACTTCCTCCGCCGCTACCGCGAAGAAGTCATCCGCAAGCGCAAAGCCGCCCAAGATATCGAGGCGCAATTGGCCGCGCTCGAAGCCGAACTGCGAGGCCAGATGACGGCCGAGCCGGAAGCGCAGGCGATGGCGGCCGATTAAGACCACATAGCGGCGCACGCCCCGACCGCCACGGCGGAGCCGCGCCTTGCATCCAAAGCCCCGACAAGCTACATGACAGCGACCTTTCGGCCGCCCCGGGCGGGGCCGTCTGGGCTACGTGGTCACTTTCCCAAACTCGCTCTATTATGTCTGCATGAAAAAAATCTGGCTGTTCAGTCTTTTTGCGTGGCTGTCGGTGTCGGCGGTCTTGGCACAGGTCGTTGCAGTCAAAGCCGGCAAGCTTATCGATCCGGCGGCCGCAGCCGTCCTGAAGGATCAAGTCATCCTCATCCACGACGAGAAGATCGAAGCCGTGGGCCACGATCTCGCGATCCCCAGGAATGCCCAGATCATCGACCTATCGGCTGAAACGGTTCTGCCAGGGCTGATTGATTGCCACACTCATCTCGCCGACGGCGCCCACGGCGACGGCGACCCCGTGGGTATTTTTCGCAAAACAGCCGCGCAATACGCGCTGGAATCGGTTCCCAACGCTAAAGTGACCCTGGACTCGGGCTTTACTACCGTGCGCGACGTCGGCACCTACCGCGCCCTCACGGATGTGGCCCTACGCGACGCGATCAACAACGGTTACATTGTAGGTCCGCGCATGTTCGTGGCCGGCGCCTACGTAACCATTACCGGAGGCGCCGGCATGGACAGCGGCCTCGCTCCCGACATTCAGCTGCCCTGGGACATGCATTACGGCGAGGCTAACAGTCCTTGGGAGGTGAGGCAGGTCATCCGCAAGCTGGTGCACGACGGCGTGGACCACATCAAAGTCCTCTCCAGCGGCGCGGTTCTGACTCACGGCAGCAATCCGAATTCCCAGGAGTTTACGCTGGAAGAGCTCCAAGCCGCCGTCGATGAAGCCAGCCACTTCGGCCTTCGAGTTGAATCCCACGCTCATTCGCCGCAAGGAATCAAGAATGCAATCCTCGCCGGAGTAGCCTCGGTCGAGCATGCCACCATGATTGACGACGAGGGTATTGCGCTGGCGAAGCAGCACGGCACTTATCTTGACATGGACATCTACGACGAAGAATGCATCCAGGGCGACAAGACCACTCCCAAAGATTTCCTGCAGCACGACGCTGCGCTCGGGCAAATGCAGCGCGATAATTTTCGCAAAGCAGTGCAGGCGGGGGCAAAAATGTCCTTCGGCACTGACGCCGGAGTCTGCCCTTACGGCACCAGCGCCAAACAATTTCCCTATATGGTGAAGTACGGCATGACGCCCATGCAGGCTATCCAGGCAGCAACCGTCAATGCGGCGGACTTACTGGGAAAGAGCGACCTCGTGGGATCTATTAAGCCGGGGCATTACGCCGATATGATCGCGGTGAGCGGCGACCCTCTGGCCGACATCTCCGTGCTGGAACATGTCGATTGGGTGATCAAAGGAGGGAAAATCGTCAAACAGAAGTGAGGCGCTTGAATGTAACCACTCAGGAATCAGAGCCCGCCTATCGAGCTCCCCACGCTCGAAAACACATTGCTGGAGTTCGACCCGATCAAGCGGATAGTACCCATTACGATGACCAGAACGACTGCCAGCATGACCGCGTACTCGGCCACGTCCTGACCGTCGTCCTCACGCCACAGTTTGCGAACTATGCCACTCATCGGGTTCCCTGCCCTCACGCTCCAAACCTCTGCGCGACTGGAACCAGTGTGCACTGTCTTGCACACGGCAACAATGGCACCTTCTGGGAGGAAAGTCTTACCGCTGTAACGTTACTCCGATTACGCTTGCGCCTGTGACTCAAGTGCGGCGATCTTTGCTATCAACATCACCCGCCGTGTTGGTAACGAATCCTGACAATCGAAAGAGTTCGCTGTAAGCAGCCAGCCTGCGGCCAAGGCGGACGCAACTTTCGCGGCCCGAGAGGGTTTCTAGTGAGTGAGGATGGAGGCTGGCAACATGATGAAAAAGACGATCTTCGCACTTCTCGGGTTGGCCGCCGTGCTGACTCTGGTTGGCCCGGCCCCGGCGCACGCCGCGGTAGTTGTTGGGGTAGGAGTGGGCCCAATTTACGGACACGCAGTCTATCCCTACGCCTACGTTCACCCGCGCCCCATTCTGCCGTACGCCTACGGACCACGCTATGTGTATCCTGGGCAGTACTGGGGCCCGTACTGGCGCCCTCGCCCGTACTACGGGTACCGGGCGTATTATGGTCCGCGCCGCTACTGGCGTTAACCCAGCATTAGAATTTGATGAGAAAGCCCTTCGGCCTGCCGAAGGGCTTTTTTGATGCCAGTCTTTCAGTGCTTGCGACTTTCCTGTTGGCAATCTTTGCGGTCGACAGCCGCGGCTCGTCGTGAAGAACCGCGCCCTGCAGTAAGCGAGAAGATCCCGGCTCCAATCGAACTAGTAAACTGCCCGGAAATCTGCGCTCTGGCCTGGAAGCATCACCCGGGTGTACGATGCTGTTGCTCAAGTTCATATACACCGGCTTTATCCTAAACGGCGCAAGGCAAAGCGGAGATCCAATTAGCACTCAGAGGCGGACTAAAGTCTCTCCTCCGCAAACTGCCGGCGAGATGAAGGAGGAGCCATGTTGCAAGCTTCCAAAATCCGCTGCCTTCGATTGCAGTTGGTTCTCTTTCTGCCGCTGCTTCCGCTGTTCCTGACTCCCGCATTGGCGCAAAAGGCCAACCCGGATGACGCCATCGTGCTGCCGAAGTACGACGCGCACACGGAGACAAAATCCAAAGGCGTCGTCGACGAAATCAAAGAGCTGACTTTAACCAACAAGAGGGAAATTACAGAACTGATGGTCAAGAGCGGAAGCGATACCTTACGCGTTTTCGTAAGCCCCAAATCGTTTCAGGACGATATGGGGGTGACTTTCAGCAAGGGTGACGAAATCTCCCTCACTGGATCCAAGGTCAAACTGGAAGACGCCGACGTGATCCTCGGAAAAGAGATCGTGAAGGGCAACGACACGCTGCTCCTGCGTGACGACAAAGGTGATCCGGTTTGGACCTGGAAAAAGTGACTGCTTCAAAGACGCGGCTCTGGCGGGCTTAGCTTGGTGGCTGTGACGCTTCCCGAAAGCGGTACTGCGACTCGAGTGATCCCAGCCAGGACTGCAGCGCGGCGCCCGACTCTTTCTCGATGTACAAGAAGCGCAATCCCATAGCGAACGAGTCACTCCATACCACGTCCGCCTTGGCATGAAATGCCTGCGGGTCGATGCTGGGAAGCTCGAATTCCACCATGACGACTCCTTCCATCCGGAAGGGATCGATCAATTTGACAGCCAAGCCGCACTCGCTCACATTCTTTACCCGCGTGTGGAAGGATTGTCCTAGGTGATTGCGGAATTGCGCCGGAAGGTCCACGTTGTAGCGGAAGTATCTGCGGTGTTCCCGCTCCATCTTGGGCACGACGCTCTCGATGACATTGCGGAGCCGCGCCTCCTGAATGGGTTTCCCCAGGACAAAATTGGCGCCCAGGTCCAAAGCGGCTCCTGCCTTGGTCGTCCCGTTGATGACTGCAAAAATCGGGGTCTGTTTGTTGGATCGGCTATTGCGTACCTGGATGAGGGCGTTTGTGCCGCCGGGCACATCGTCGCAATCGATCACCAGGCCGTCCAGATGGCGGCGCGACGCCAGTTCGATGGCGCTCACGGAGTCCTGCCGCAGGTCCAACACGGCGCCGTGAGGATCAAGATTCGCCTTCAAGTGACCGATCAAGGCAGGATCTGAAGTTACGACCAAGCACTCGATGCCCATCGCAACATATTAGCGAATTGGGCGCGGTGACCCTAATTACAGACGTGCATGGCACTTGTAGACACTGGTCGTTAGTGACGTGGGATGAGTGCCTGCAGCCTTCTCGATTCTGTGTCTAGCCTCGCAAAATATGGGCCACAAACCGGATTGCGCCCGGCCCAAATTGTCTATATGCTTCTCCTCTGGGTACGCGTTCGAGCGCTATTCCCTCCGGTTCCCGCGCCTCCGTGCCAGTCATGGTCATGCCAGTCGATCCCGTATCTGCCAGCCTGCATTGTTGTCTGCCCGTGCCGGTGAACCTTCAATCCTTGCTGGTTTTCGGGGAATACCTGGGCAACATCTACGACATCCTGATCGCCCTGGTTTTCGGATTTTCATCCCTCAGTGTGCTGGGCCTGGCTTCCAGCCGCGTGGAACCGCGCCGTGGCCTTACTCCCGGAGAAGTGTTGGCGGTCACGGCGGTCGTCGTCTCCGTCGGCCTCTGGGGATGGGAGATGCTTCAGCTCTTCCACATTTTCCCTATCAAGTTGCCTGCAGCTTACCGTTAAGCTAGCCCGTGTTGTGCAGACCGGCGGCAATTCCGTTGATGGTAGCGCCGAGTGCATAGTTCAGGCCGGCAGTATTCTCCCCCGACCGCTTGCGGCGTAAGAGGTCAACCTGCACCAGGCTCATGGGATCAACGTAGGGATTTCGCAGACGGATCGAACGGAACAACACCGCATTGCTCTCCAGTAATTCTTTCTCGCCGGTAATGGAAAGCAAGACCCGCCGTGTCCGCAGGAATTCCTCCTGCAGCATTGCGAACACTCGCTCGCGCACCTTGCTTTCCTTGACCAGCTCCGCATAAAGCCGCGCGATGGTGAGGTCGGCTTTTGCCATGGCTAGCTCGACGTTGCGGATCAATTCGGAAAACAGTGGAAAGCTGGCCATCATTTCCCGGAGAACGCGCCCATTCGCAGGCGATTCTGCGGCGAACTTCTCCAGGGCGTAGCCCACGCCGAACCAGGCAGGCACTGCGTGCCGGCTCTGCATCCACCCGAAAACCCAGGGGATGGCGCGCAGGTCTTCCAGGCGCCGGCTTTGCCCGCGCCGCGCTGGACGAGAGCCGATCGGCATGTTCTCCAATTCGCTGACCGGAGTTGCCTCCTCAAAATAGAGCAGCACATCCGGATCCTCGGCGATGTTCTTCCGGTAGTAGGCAAAAGCCTCGCGCGACATTTGTTCCATTGCTTCCTGCCAGCGAGAATCCTGCATAGTGCCGGGCGCGCTGAGTGCTTCCAGGGATGCGGCGATCATCAATTCAAGGTTCCACTCTGCAAGCACCGGATCGGAATACTTCCAGTTGAGCACTTCCCCCTGCTCGGTGATGCGAATGTGACCGGAAAAATCTCCTGCCGGTTGCGCCAGAATTGCAGCGTGCGTCGGGCCACCCCCGCGCCCCACCGTGCCCCCGCGCCCATGGAACAAACGCAGGTTCACTTCACAGTCGTGAGCTGCCTGATGCAGGGCACGATGCGCTTTGTACAGTTCCCACGTGCTGGTAAACATGCCGCCATCTTTGTTGGAATCCGAATAACCCAACATGACTTCCTGCGAACGTCCCCAGGAATCGAGCAGCCGGCCATACTCCGGCGAGTTCCAAACCCGGCGCATGACATCCGCCGAACCACGCAACGCCTCAATCGACTCGAATAACGGAACCGGCATCAAGCCGGGATCGTCATCCCGCCGGCCGGCATTGAGCCCGCTTACGGCTGCCAAACGAACCACATTGAAAATGTCATCCGCGGATTGCGTATTGCTGATAATGAAGGCTCGAACCGAGTTCGCCGGATAATCGTGCTTCAGCTGCGCCAGCATTTGAAAAACATTCAGGGTCTCACGTGCGCTCTCCGAAATCGCGCGCAATGTTTCCGGGTTCCCCGACGTAGCGCGAGTCAACTCCGTTAAAGTCTCTGAAAGCACGGCCGAGTGCTGGCGAACGTCGAGGGTGTGAAGAGTGAACCCAAAGGTTTGCACCGCGCGTAACACTGGATCGATCACCAGCTCTATCAGGCGGCTGCCGCGATTCTGCGCGAGACTTTCCCTGAGCAGGAGAATATCCGCGGCGAATTCAGCGCTATCTTTGTAAGCAGGGGAAGCCGGCGGAGTCTTCCGTGATGCACGCAGTCTCGCCTCCACCAGTTCCAGAAACAAGCGGTACAGTTCGGCGTCAGAAATTCTCCGCGTGTGGGCTGAGGCCAGCAGCGTTTCATATCTTCGCAGCCGCTCCCGAAGTTCGGGAGATATGCCGGTCTGCCGCATCGACGAACTGAGCAGATCAATGGCCTTCGAGATCTGCCGCAGATAGTAATCAATGATCACATTGCGCGCCATTTGCAGGGCGTCGCGCATGCATTCGGCAGTCACAAACGGATTCCCGTCCCGGTCGCCCCCAATCCACGAACCGAAGGCAAGCACTCGCGGCAATTCTCTCTCGGGCAGGTCAAGACCGTAGACGTCGCGAAAAGAACCGGCCATTTCAGCATAGAGCCGGGGCAAGGCGTCGAAGAGCGTCATAGGGTAGGGGTCGAGGCCCATGCGAATCTCATCGATTACGCTGGGTTTGCTGAGACGCACCTCGTCGGTCTGCCAGAGCGCGGTGATCTCGGCCATGATCTGCCGCTCCAGTTCCTCGGCATCGGAACCTGGAAGCGGGACGTGATCGAGATCTTCGAGGAAGCGCGCAATATTGCGGCGCTTGCCAAGCACGGTTCTGCGGGCAACTTCCGTGGGATGCGCGGTAAAGACTGGCGTGACTTCGATTTTCTGTAGTGCGCCCAGCGCCTGTTGCGCAGTGATGCCGGCCGCTTTCAGGCGAACCAGGGTTCCGCGAAAAGATCCTGCCAGCGGCGCATGATCCCGATGCAGCTGCGACGCCCGCCGGCGCCGTTTGCGGTGGTTGGTCTCCGCCAGGTTGGTCAGCTCGAAATAAATCGCAAATGCTTTGGTGAGCCGGTAGGCGTCTTCTATGGACAGGCCAGCAATGATGGTCCGCGCCTGGGCCATCAGGTCGTCATCGTTTTTCTTTGACTCTGGATTGGCCGGCTCACGGTGCTGGATCAAAAGACGCCGCAGACGCTCGACCACGTCGAGCATGGCGTCGCCCGATTGCTCGACCAGTACGCGGCCCAACAGGATTCCCAGCGACCGGACGTCGCGCCGCAGCGGGAGTTCCTTGGCGGAACTCGAGGTCTCCGCCGCCAACTCGGAAAGACGGCCCGGTTGGTCGTCCGTCGCCCACAATGGCGCGTCACCCATAATCCATATTAAACGACGAAGCCACCAATCGCCGAGATGGGGTCAGAATGTAGGTGCGAGCGCCCCCGCGCGTGCTTCTGTTCTCCGGCAACCCGCACCGGCGATGCCCATAACCTGCCCATAGCGGCAGAGCAAGGCAGCTGTCGAACGAACTCGGACCACATTGTCCCGGGCACGGCCGGCAGCCTGTGCTTATTGACTTGATACCCCTAAGCGGCCTACTATTCGTTCGCCATCGGACGCGACCATGCGGGAGGCAAGTTATGACGTGTCCACAATGTGGGCGGGGCTGCGCGGAGGAAAGTGAAGTGTGCCCTTTCTGCCTGACGTTGCTTCGCGCCGCACAATCAGCAAATTCAAACGAATCGAAAACGATGACTGCTCCTAAGAGCGTAGGAATATGTCCGGACTGCGGCACCGAACAGCTTGGCACGGTCTATCGAGTATCAAGCGTCGTAGCTGCCTTCCTGAAGCCGAAGAATCAGGATACTTTTGTCCCGGACCGGCATCGCTGCATGCGAAAATCTGCAGCCGGCTAGCCGCTGGTTTTTTTGTTTTCTCTTGGCAAGCCTCGCGGTTATGCACCTCCTGGCATTTTCTCGCTTGCAATCCCGGAAGCACCTCGACTAAAGTACGAACTTCAAAATTCTCAATCCCGTCCTTCCGGTACAGATCGATTTGCCGGAACCACCGGGCATGGTGGTTTTTGCTTTCAGGCCAAGGCTCCAGCGCTATCTACCCTTCACAACCGAGAGGCAGCATGCTTCACCGACGAAACATTTGTTGTGTGTTTCTTTTCGCTGTCGTAGTTACGTCAGCCCTGGCCGGCGCCCAGCAGTGGAGGGCACCGACGACCATGAAGAAGCTGCCGAACGGCCTGACGGTAGTGGTTTCCGAAGATCATTCGGCGCCGACGTTTGGGTTGTGCGTCAGCTATGGTATCGGGTTTCGCCTC
>Ga0335078_10000590_pt1 | contig 55676 bp, 42 predicted proteins | sample Lox_Sample_32_FD_206711 | JGI IMG/M metagenome (GOLD analysis project Ga0335078, IMG submission 206711) | Soil microbial communities from Loxahatchee National Wildlife Refuge, Florida, United States - Lox_Sample_3.2 | ecosystem: Environmental > Terrestrial > Soil > Wetlands | place: USA... | reverse complement strand
AAGCTCGGTATGCGGAACTCTCCGATGGTGTAATTGAGGAGCACGCATGGAAAAGATATATGCGTGCCCTGCTCGCACCACGCCCCCAGAGTGTTGAGTCATTGTTCCTCACCTACTTCTACGCCCCTTCGGAAACTGAAGACTACTCGTCGGTCAAAACTTTGTCTTCAGATCAGGGAGCGTCAAACTCCAACGGCTTCTCTAACTACGGGCAGGTTCCTGAGTCTGAGGCCATCGCAGCTTAGTCATCTTATGGGGAATCCTTGTCCCGGAGGGTTCCCCAGCATCGGCATAGCTGGCACGTTCAAAATAAGCTGGAAGTGATGTTGAATTTCTTGCTCGCCTTGAAACTGAAGGCTGAAAGTGTGTGCTCCAGCTTGAGAAAAACGCAGCCCCATCAATCGAATCGGCAATAATCCAACTGCCCCCGGCCTCGTGGCGTTTATTCCAAACCCTCCCATTGCCTGCGTAATGACAGCACCCGATTCTAAATGGGCAAGTCGAGCGTTGAATTGATAACTGCCCGGTCTATCACACTCAAGCCAAAACACGAATGTCAAGGTTGGCAGCACAAACGGCAGTTGAGGCACTGACATATCTGGGGAGTACATCCCTATGATGAATAGCTTCCCGTTATTTTCCACGCGCAATTCATCGCACATGATCGAGAACTTTGATGTTATGGCCATAGGTCTACGCTCACCTCAGGGAGCGCACCTTAACCCTCTATTTTGGGCTTGACAGTATTTTCAGGGATGTTAAGATGCGAGGAGTTTCAGCAAAAACTGCCGCGCAAAAATTCCTGAAACAAGTCCAAAAGCTCCGGTGTGATGACCGGAGCTTTCCTTTTACACCCCTATCGAAAACTTGGCAAGGGGTTTTCTTGTGGTAGCAAAGCTACCTATGCTATTAGTCGGGGCGTGAATCTAGCGAAGGCTTTCCCTGTCACGGCACGTCAATTATGGCAGAAGGCATCTTGGTTAGTGAAGTATATTAGTGCCCTTACAAATCTAAAGGACTTAAAGCTGATTAGAATCCGCACTTACAAAAAACATAGGGGGTAGTCCCCCCTCAGGGCGCCATTTGTTCTAGGCCCGCGGGGCTGCAGCACGTCGCACCTCGTCGGGCAGTCCGCGCATGCTTCACCTGGGCCTGCAGGGCCGCAGCAGGTCGCGCCCTGTCAGGCACGCCCACCCCATGTGGGCGAGTCGCGCGAAAACCATATTGGAGGTTGACCCCCAAGCTCCTGTTTAGAGACACTATGGGCTCACAGGCAAGCGTCCCGGCCGAGAATCCATCGAGGTACATAGCGCCATGATAAAACCCAGCATCCGCAAGCCCGCCGTTTCGGATTTGAATCCGCCCAACCGGCTGATGATGACTCCCGGACCTTCCTCGTGCGACCCGCGCGTGTACAAGGCTCTGGCCACTCCCCTGGTGGGGCACATGGACCCGTGGTTCAACGATGTGCTCATCGCGGATATCGCAGAACTGCTGCGCTACGTTTTCCAGACGGAAAATAAAATCACGTTCCCCATTTCCGCTTCCGGCTCCGGCGGCATCGAAGCCGCGGTGCTGAATCCGCTGGAACACGGCGATGAAGCGATCGTCTGCGTGAACGGCTGGTTTTCAGAGCGCATGGCCGTGATCGCCGAACGAGCCACGCCGAATGTAATCCGCGTCAACGCGCCGTATGGCCGCACCGTGGACCTGGATGACGTCCGCCGCGCGGGCAAAGGACGCAAGATCAAGATTTTGGGCCTGGCGCACGGAGAAACCTCCACCGGCGTTGTGCAGAATCTGGACGACTACCGCAAAGTGGCCGATGAGCTGGGCGCGCTGCTGGTGGTGGACGCCGTCGCCACGCTCGCCGGGTTGCCGCTGTGCGTGGATCAGCAGCGCATTGACATTTGCTTCAGCGGCACGCAAAAGGCGCTGAGCTGCCCGCCGGGAATGGCGCCCATCACCGTGAGCCCGCGCGCCGAAGAAGTGATCCGCGCGCGCAAAACAAAAGTGCAGAGCTGGTATTTTGACCTGAACAACACCATGACGATGTGGGGCAGCGAGCGGCTGTATCACCACACGCCGCCGATTTCACTGCTGTTCGCGCTGCGCGAAGCCATGCGCATGGTCGTCGAAGAAGGTTTGGAGGAACGCTGGCATCGCCACAAGCAGAATCAACTGGCGCTGATTTCCGGCGTGGAAGCCATGGGACTTTCCTGCTTCGCGCCGAATATGGAAGATCGCCTGCCCACCGTCACCGCTGTGAACGTGCCCGATGGCGTGGACGACATGAAAGCGCGCAAACAGCTGCTTTCGGAATTCGGCATCGAAATTTCCGGAGGATTCGGTCCGCTGAAGGGCAAAATGTGGCGGCTGGGTCTGATGGGTTTTGCGAGCCAGGAAAAAAATGTGTTGCTGCTGCTGGCGGCGCTGGAAAAGTGCCTGATGGATCAAAATTTCCGCGTCACGCCCGGCGCGGGAGTGGCCGCGGCGTTGCGCAGCTACACGCACAAACAAGCGAGCGCGAGCACGGCGGCGCAACCGGTCGCCGTCGGCGCGCGAAAATAGATTCCGGAAAAAAATTTCAATGACCGCGCAAACTCCAACTGCTCCCAAGCCGACCGTCGCCAACGTGGGCGCGATGCGCGAATTTGTCCCGCCCTTTGACGTGCAGTCAAAGCTTACCGACAAGGTGTACGAGGTGCGCTTTTCGCACATGTGGAACGGTATCGCCACGCGCCACGCCGATACGATCGACACAAAGTTTTTCGTGGACGGCAAGGGCGTGGTGGTCGGATTGGCTCACACCGCGTTTTACGATTTTCGCGCGCGGACCGGCCGCGATTTAAGCGACCGCGAAGCGAGCTACGTCGCCGCGCAATATCTGCAGGAACGCCTCGAGGAAGAAGACGAGCACGCCCTCTACGATGTGCCCCACGATGAAGTTGTTCGGCTGATTGAAAAACGGAAGATCAAGTAAGCGTCAGGCGTCGGAAAGCGAACCATCCATATTCACCACGCCGCCTGCTTCGCCGGGCTCGAAAATTTCACCGCAGTCCAGGCATTCCCAGTATTCGGCGTCTTCATCGCGAGCAATCAACCGCTTCTGAACATGCGGACAGACGGCTGAATTCTTTGGCTGCTCCGCGACCGGCTTGGAATCGGATTCCGCCATGGTGAATCGCGCATTTCCGCGCACAACAATTATATACTGACGCCGCAAAGCGCACCGCGCGCGAACTCATGTCCGCTCACACCGAAGAATCCGCAACACGCAGCAGCGCCGCCGCGCGCCGCGCGCGGCATGATCGGCTTTCCGGCGTGCTGTTCTACGCGGCCGTAATTCTGATTGGTTATCTGGTCTATCTGGTGTTCGCGCCGTTCCTTGTGCCGCTCGCCTGGGCCGCGATTCTCGCCGTGGTGTTTTTCCCCTGGCACGATCGTCTCGTAAAGCGCATCGGCCACACTCGCGCCGCCGCGGCCAGCACATTCATTGTCACCTGCCTGCTGATTCTGCCTGCGTGCGGACTGGCGATCCTCTTTGTGCGCGAAGCGTATGGCGCCGTGATTGGGTTGCAGGACGCGTTCACGCAGGGCCGCATGCCGTGGGTAAATCACGCATGGAGCTGGCTGTCTTCGCACCTGCCGGGTGGCACCGGCACCGACCTTTCTTCCCTGCTCACTGAAGCCGGCTCAACGCTCGGCTCGCACGCCGCGGGACTGCTGAGCGCGGTTCTTTCACACACGGCGATTTTTTTCTTTGAATTGTTCGTCACACTGTTCGCGCTTTTCTTTTTCTTTCACGACGGCGATGGATTGATGAAGCAGTTTCGCGCCACGTTGCCGTTTGATAAGCAGGTGCGCGACAAAATGATCGCCAACGCGCGGGATTTGATTCGCGCGAGCGTCACGACGAGCCTCGTTGTCGCGGCATTGCAAGGAGTTGTTTGCGGTACGGCATTCGCCATCGTGGGAATCAGCGCGCCGGTTTTCTGGGGCGCGTGCATGGCGTTTAGTTCACTTCTGCCGGTGATCGGTTCGGGGCTGATTTGGGCGCCGGCGATTATCTGGGAGCTTTCCACCGGTCACTGGGGCCGCGCCATCGTGCTGGCCGCGATTTGCGGCGGCCTGACGAGTATGGTGGATAGCATGCTGCGTCCGCTGCTGCTTCGCGGCCACGCGCGGCTGAATGCGCTGCTGATTTTCATCAGCGTGATCGGCGGCGTCGCTGTATTCGGGCTGATCGGGCTGGTGCTTGGCCCGATCGTGATCGCCACAGCCGTCGGGATTCTGGACGCGCACACAAAGGCTGTGGAAGCGGCCGAGTAGGGCGTGAAAATTTTAGTAAATTCCCGTCGCCTGCTTGAAGCGCGTCTTTTCCGTATCCTTATCGAGATACGGAATGCCGTTGATCATCCAGTCCGGCTCCGGCGCGCCCATCAGGAAGTGATCGAAGTACTGCTTCATGCGCACGGTGAAATCTTTTTGATCCGCGCGGCGCACCAGGCCATGCGGTTCGCCGTTGTAAGAAAATAGATACACTTCTTTCCCGAGCCGACGCAGCGCGAGGTAATACTCCAGGCCCTGATACCACGGCACAGCGGTGTCGGAATCATTTTGCAAAATCAGCAAAGGGGTGGTGACGCGATCGGCCATGAAGATTGGCGAATTCTCGATGAACTTCAGCGGCGATTCCCACACGGAAGCGCCAATGCGGCTCTGCCCGCGTTCGTACTGCCCTTGCCGCGGCAGGCCGGAACCCCAGCGGATGCCGTCGTACGCGCTCACCATGTCCGCCACCGGCGCGCCGGCTTCGACTGCCTTGAAGCGATGCGTCTGCGTAATCATGTAAGCGATTTGATAGCCGCCCCAGCTGTGGCCTTCAATGCCGACGTTGTTTTCATCCACGAAGCCCTTCGCAATGATCGCGTCAATCGCGGGCAGCACGCATTTCAGAGCGCTCTGGCCGGGCTGGCCGACGGTGTAGACGATGTCGGGTTCGAGAATGAGGTAGCCGTTGCTGGCGTAAAAAGTCGGATTGATGGTGTGGCGCGGCGCCGGAGCGACGTAAGCGTGGACGTTCTGCGTAAGTTTTTCGTAGATGTACACGATCATCGGATATTTTTTCTTGGGATCGAAATTTTCCGGCCTATAGAGCGTGGCCTTTAGCGGCACTCCATCCGCGTTCAGGAAAGGAACCAGCTCCGCGGTGCCCCAGTTCACTTGAGCCTGCTGCGGATTCGCGTTCGTCACTTTCTGCGGATTCGTGAAATTCGTATTCGTCACGAGAAGATCGGGAAACTCTTCAAAGGTTGATGCGGCAACGACTACGACGTCCGCATTTTTCGCCTTGAGCGGGTTCGCGAAGGCCTTCGCGGCGAAGATGAGTTTTTGCGGCGCGTCTTTGGCGTCGATGCGCGTGCGATAGAAACCGGTGTCGTAGGTGTCCTGATTTTCCGCGCGGAGATAAATCGGCTCGGCGGAATCGACCCAGCGATCCTCCGGATCACGCGGATTGCCGCCGACTTGCACGCGGCGGAATTGCAGGCGCGCGCTGCGCCCCGCGCCATGCGTCAGATTGATGGTTTCACTGCCGTCACCGGCCGCGCGCCAGACGTCAAATTCGTCGTACAGCAGGACGTACTTGCCGTCCTTCGTCCAACCGCCCGTGCCGTAAGGCGGCGGGACGCCGGGATTATCAAAATCTTCGCGCCAAAAATTCGCGCCGGTTTTCGCGGTGAGGTTGGCGATCTTTCCGTCAGGCACGGAATAGGTCATCCAGTTTTTGTCTTTGAAGAAAAGTAGATGCTTGCCGTCGGCGGACCAGGTGAGATTTTCATTCTGCTTGCTCAAAATCGGCTTCCGCTCGCCGGTTAATGTGTTGACGAGATAGAAGTCGTTGAATTCGCCGGCATATTCGCTTTCTGCGGCGTATGCACGATCGTCCGCGCCAACGGCCCACAATCCATCTTCACTCGGAGTGGCTTCGCGCATGGTCAGGTCGGCGAGTTGCACGACTTTCTTTTCCGGCACGTGATACACAGCGCGGAAGGTGCGGTTGCGATCTTGCGCGGCGCGAACTTTCTGCATGGGCTGAATGTGATCGTCTTTGTAGTGCCACAGATCGACGTTTACTTTGTCGTCCGGCAATAGATCACTCACAGCATCGGATTCCGCGGGATCTGGCCGCGCGACGCCAAAGAAAATTCTCTTGCCGTCATGGCTGAATGTGATTGGCCCTTTGTCGGTGATCTGGTCGCCGTCTTTGAATCCCGCGGCGTTGGAAGCAATTTCCGTGGCGGCATCAGATTTGCGATCCCATAGATAGAGTTTCATCTGTGGCTGCTTGGCTTTCGCGTTGTCGCGGTCGCTCATGAAAGCGAGTTCCGTCTGATCGAAGTCCCACGTGAGACGGGAATATTTCCCCGCACCGGCGAGCAAGGCGTGTGGAGCGGCATCGGCGGTTGCTGTCGCTACGACGAAGACGCCGTTTGTATCATCTTTGTGCGACGCGACGGCGTAGGCAAGCGTCGCACCATCTTTCGCCAGCGTGTAGGAAAGCACGTCGGGATATGTGCGTTCGGCTTGCGTGCTCAAATTCCGCAGTACCAGGTCGGTGCCATATTCCCTTCGCGCGCCGCGGCCAGCGCCGGTGTTTGCAGCTGCGCCAGTTGCAGCTCCGGAAGTTCCGCCAGCATTTCCGGCCGCTGCTGCGCCGGCTTCACCAGCATTACCTCTTCCGCCGCCGGCTGCCCCCGCTCTGCCAGGCTCTGCTTCACGGGAATACGCGACGATCGCGCCGCCATTTTCCGGGACCTGGAAATTCCTGACGCGATCGATTCGCGTCGCGGCGCCTGAGGAAAGGTCCACGATGACGAGAGAGTTCTTGGGCATATCTTCGGGGCGCTTCTTATCGCGCTTGGCTTTATCCGTATCGGCTTTCGCGGGCCACGAGGAAAACAGCAGGTAGCGGCTGTCCGATGTGAACGCGAGCGTGATATTCACCGGCGGTGGCGCGCCATCACTTTCGAGATCCGGCACCGCCTGAGGACGCGCGCCGGCGGGCTGGCGCCATTCTTTGCCGGTCTGCAAATTGCGGATGACGATTTCGCCGTCCCCGTCCTGGGGAAAGAGGCCGTAAGCGAGAAATTTGCCGTCGCTCGACAGCGTCTGATTCTGGATGTTGCGCCAGCCATCGAAGTCTGAATAGTTCAGCGGGCGTTTGGATTGCGAAATCGCTCCGTGAACGGAGAGGAGAAAAAGAATTGCAGCGGCGCCGATCAGGCGGAAAGCAAGTTTGGTTTTCATGATGGCGGGGAATCTACCAAAACGGCTCGGTAGTGTCCACCACCGCCGCGTGAAACGGCGCAGCGACACCAAAACCCGCGAGAAATCATCACAAAGGATATGCGTGTCGAGAGACATCGCGCGTGGAATATTTGTCTGCGCGGCGGTAAAGATTGCCGGGCTCGCGTTGGCATTCATCGGTTAAGCCGCTATGAGTCAGCATGTTAGGGCTCCAGCGTATGGCACGGTTCGTGCTGATTAGTAGCTCTGTCAGAGGGGATTTCACTCAAGTTGCAGTCAAGCCTGCGTCATGGGCCGAACACGGTGAACGTGGTCAGAGTTCACCGAAAGCGATTTTTCAAATCGCAAAGGCGGACCAATGAAGCTCAGCCTGCGTTTGATTGCGAGCCTTGTTGTCAGCATCAGCCTGGTTACAGTCATCGTTGCGAACATGCAGGTGCGCACCGCAAAGGATGGCCTGCGCACCGACCTTGCACGCCGAGCGGAAATTCTAACCGATAGTTTGCAGGAAGCCATCGAACCGCTGCTGCAACGCAGCCAAGCGACGCAGCTCGAGCGGATGGTGGAGCGGTTCAATGGCCGAGAGCACCTGGCCGGCATCGCTGTCTATGACGCGAACGGAAACGTGATCGCGGCGAGCGCGAAGATACGCGCGACGGCGGCGACGCCCCCGGACGTCTTTACGAAAGCGATGACGGCGGACGAGGGCATCGGCGAATTCCAGAACATCGGGCAATCGAAGCTATACGTGTACGCGTCACCGCTGCATCGCGGAGTGGATGTGTCCGGCGCGGTGGTCACGTTTCACGATGCGAGCTTCATCAATGTGCAGAGCGTGCAGATTTGGCGGAATGCATTGTGGCACGTGATCGTGCAGGTATTGCTGATTGTACTGATCACATATCTGCTGCTGCGGTGGACAGTGGTCGGCCCGATCAAGAAGATTTCGCAGTGGATGAAGGACGTACGGGCGGGCAAGACCGCGGTGCCGCCTCCGGCGGGAGCGCAGGCCGAATTCCTGCAGCCGCTGGCAACAGAAGCGACGCAACTTGGCCAGAACCTTGCGGAAGCTCGCCTGGCCGCGAAACAAGAAGCGCACCTGCGCGACACCGCGGATTCGCGATGGACGGCGGAACGATTGCGCGTGGCCGTGCACAAACTTCTCCACGGCAGTTCCCTTTACGTGATTTCCAATCGTGAGCCGTATGAACACATTCATCGCGGAAAAGACATTCAAGTGCGCGTGCCGGCCAGCGGTTTGGTGACGGCGCTGGAACCAATTCTGAAGGCGTGCGAGGGCACGTGGATCGCACAGGGCGCGGCGGATGGCGACCGCGAAACGGTGGACGAGCACGACCATTTGCGGGTGCCGCCGGATCAGCCGCATTACACGCTGCGGCGCGTGTGGGTGACGCCTGAGGAAGAGGAAGGTTTTTACTACGGCTTCGCGAACGAGGGCATCTGGCCGCTATGCCACATTGCGCATACGCGGCCGACTTTCCGCTCCACGGACTGGGCCAGCTACAAGGAAGTGAACGAAAAATTCGCGCAGGCGACGCTGGAAGAAATCAAAAATGAAGAAGCGCCGTTTGTGCTGATTCAGGATTATCACTTCGCGCTACTGCCGCGAATGATCAAGACGGCGCGGCCGGATGCGCGAGTGGCGATCTTCTGGCATATTCCGTGGCCGAATCCGGAAGCGTTTGGAATATGTCCGTGGCAGAAAGAATTGCTGGATGGATTGCTTGGCGCGGACCTGATCAGTTTCCACATTCAGGCGCACTGCAACAATTTTTTGGAAACGGTCGACAACGCGATCGAATCGCGAATCGAATGGGATCGCTTCGCGGTGAATCGCAATCAGCACTACACGATTGTGCGGCCGCACCCCATCAGCGTGGCGCTGCCGGAAATGGACGGAGGGTCCCCGAACGTGCATGCGCTGATGAAGACTCGCGCCGAAATTCTGGACGAGACGGGCAAGGAGACGCTGTTCCTCGGCGTCGGCGTAGACCGCGTGGACTATACGAAGGGCTTGATCGAGCGATTCCGCGGAATCGAGCGATTCTTCGAGAAGTATCCGCACTTCATCAAGCAATTTACGTTCATACAGTTCGGCGCGCCGAGCCGGACGAACATCAAGCGTTATCAGGATTTGCTGGACAAGGTTGCGGCGGAAGCGCAGCGCATCAACGAACGTTTCCACGCGAACGGCTGGAAGGCGATTATTTTCCACGGGCAGCACCACAGCCACGCGGAAATTGAGCCGTACTATCGCGCGGCGGATTTGTGCATGGTCACTTCACTACACGATGGAATGAATCTGGTGGCGAAGGAATACGTGGCCACGCGCGGCGATGAGGATGGCGTGCTGATTCTGAGCCAGTTCACGGGAGCGAGCCGTGAGTTGCACGATGCGCTTTCGGTGAATCCTTACGACACTGAGCAGCTGGCGGACACGATTCGCCGGGCGCTGGAAATGGCACCGGAAGAGCGGCACATGCGGATGCAGCAGATGCGGCGCACGGTGAAGGAGCACAACGTGTATCGGTGGGCGGCGGAACTGATCACGGAGCTGGCCGAGGTGCGACTGAATACGCCGGAATTAGCGGAGTCGCGGTGAACCATGGGAACGACACGCGAATTTCTGAATGAGGGGACGGCGGGAGAAACCGAGGCAGAGCTGACGGAGCTACGGAGCCTGCGGCCCGGCCGACTGAGAACGGAGGCGCCGATCGAGGAAGCTGAAATAAAGACTGCGGGCGTGCGGGAGCCTGCATCACGCGGCAAAGGACCAGCGGATGCGATTGAGAGCTGGGAAGAAATTGAACGGCGGGTGCAGCAAGCGAAGAACGTCCAACTCTACCTGGATTTTGACGGGACGCTGGTGGCGTACCAGCCTCGGCCCGATCAAGTAAGGTTGGAGCCGGGAATGGAAGAATTACTCGGCGCAATTGCGGATCATCCCGGCGTGACGGTGACGATCGTCAGCGGGCGGCGACGAGCTGTATTGATGCGTCACATACAGAATCCGGCGGTGAAGTTCATGGGCCTATATGGCTGGGAAGATAGCGACGCCAAACACTTGCCGGCGCGGAGGGAGCGCGAGTTGGGCATCTTGCGGAAAAAACTATCGGAACTTCCGTCGCAAGCGCCGGGCGTGGTGATTGAAGACAAAGGTTTGAGCGTTGCAGTGCACTTTCGCGATGCGACGCCGGCGGTTGCGCGACGCGCGCGGGCGTTCGTGGACAAGGCCGCGGCGGGCTTCCGGCGCGATTTGCAAACACTCGAAACGCACAAGGCTTGGGACATAGTGCCGCGCGAGGTGCGCGGAAAAGGCGCGGCCGTGCGGCAGGCCTTGCGACGGGCGAAGAAATCGAGCCTAGCAATTTACATCGGCGACGACACGACGGATGAGCCGGCGTTTGAAGCAACGCGCGGCGGAATTGCGATACGCGTCGGCGAATTCGAGAGAACGCACGCGCGTTACCGGCTGCGTGATCCGGAAGAGGTGCGAGATTTCCTGGCGCGACTGGAGGCGAAACTGCGATGAAGACAGCGGAGCATCCATTTCAATTCGAGGCGGCTTCGTATTTGACACGGATCGGAAATCAGCTGGCAACGAATCTGCGGGAGCTGCGTGAGGGACTGGAAAAGTGCAGCGATGCGAGCATTTTCAATCACACATTTCAGAGTTTGGGGCGATATCACTTTTTGACGGAAGGCTTCTCGAACGACTTCGCGGAATGGGCGCTTTCGGCGCTGAATGCGGCGGAGCTGGCGGAACAACTGGCGGCGCTGGACATTCGCAGTTACACGGAACTGACCGACGTGCGCACGGATTTGCTGCGCGTGATGGACGACTACTCCAAGGCGCGGCCGAACGAGATGGAGCGGCACGCGTTTGAACCTTTTTATTTCTGCGAAACGACGGAAGTGACGGTGCCGCTGGGCGGCGAAGCGCGGACGCTGCAGGAATTCCGGAATGGGCTGGAACATTTGAGCAATATGTCTTTTCACTTTCACTTTTTGGTTTCGCGGTTGCGGTTGCATCTGGGAACGAACGATTTTTCGCAGTGGTTCGCAAAGGAACTTGGGCTGGAAGCTCTTGCGCTGCGGACGAATCGCATTGACGTGTATACGCACACCCTGGACAGCGCGAGAGATCTGCTTTTGCACTACGTGGACCGGGAGCTGGCCGCATGAGCGCAACGAAAACAGAAACGCAACCAACGAAGACGGAAGTTCGCGCAATCCCATTGACCGACTACATTCCTCTGCTGGGCGAGCCGGAGATCAACGCGATCAAAACTCTGGCAAACCGGCTGGCGGGCCGCAAGGTGATGATGGTGAATTCGACGGCGATGGGCGGCGGCGTGGCGGAAATCCTGAACCGGCTGATTCCGTTGCTGCAGGAATTGAACGTGGATACGCGCTGGGATGTGATCACCGGCGGCGACGGGTTTTTTGAGGTCACAAAGGCGTTTCACAACGCCTTGCACGGCGGACTTTACAAGGCGCGAAAAGAAGATTTTGAAATGTTCATTGCAACGAACGAACAGAACCGGGCCCGGCTTCAATTTGATCGTGAATTCGTGGTGATTCATGACCCGCAGCCGATTGCGCTGATCGAAGCGCGGCAAGGCAAGGAAGGCCACTGGATTTGGCGCTGCCACATTGACCTTTCCATGCCGAATCAAGAAGTGTGGGAGTTTTTGCGTGCATACGTCTTCCGTTATGACGCGGCGCTGTTTTCCTCTCCGTCGTTCGCGCGGCAGCTGCCGATTCCACAGTATCTGGCGTATCCGTGCATCGATCCGCTTTCGGAGAAGAACAAGGATCTGGAGCCAAGCTATGTGAGCAGCGTGCTTGAAAAATTCAACATTGATGCGACGCGGCCGATTCTGACGCAGATATCGCGGTTTGACCGGTTGAAGGATCCGCTGGGCGTGGTGCGCGCGTATCAAATCGTGAAAAAGTACGTGGATTGCCAGCTTGTGTTGGCGGGCGGTGGCGCGGCGGACGATCCGGAAGGCGGCGCGGTGCTGGCGGAGGTGCGGCAGGCTGCGGGAAACGATCCGGACATTCACATTTTAGATTTGCCGCCGTGGAGCGCGCTGGAGATTAACGCGCTGCAGCGGGCATCGACGATCCTGATCCAGAAAAGTTTGCGCGAAGGATTTGGGCTGACGGTGACGGAAGGACTCTGGAAGAAAAAACCGGTCGTCGCGTCGGCGGTGGGCGGAATTCCGTCGCAAGTGATTCACAAGCAAACCGGGCTGTTGGTGCACTCGGTGGAGGGCACGGCATATCAAATCCGGTACTTGCTCTCGAATCCGGCGCTGGCGGCAAGACTGGGCGAGCAAGGGCACGAACATGTGCGCGAGAATTTTTTGATCACCGGGAATTTGAAGAGATATTTGACGCTTTTTCTGCATACTGCGGCGATTTCCTGAGGGTTTGAAACTCAGGAAGGTCGGGCGCAACTTCTGTTGAATCCGCGTGTTGGAAGAAATCGATGGAGGTACGACCTGCCGTTTGACGGCATGCAAGGTTTTTGTTTCCTGAAGAAGGCCAACTGTAGGACGCCTTCGGAAGTCGGCTAAGGGAAGATTTGTGGGCGATACGGGGCACACTTGATGGGCGAGCGAAACACAAACACGGTGCGAAGGTCGCGCGGCCGGAGGCGGCTGGGTACGGCTGTTTACGTGTGTGCGTGCGCCATGGCGTTCGCTGCGTTGCTGAACGTGGCGTGCCCCGTCGTGAAAGCCGATATCGGCGTGGTGCTGAGTGAATCGATTGACCAGGACGTCGCGCGGATCACCGGCGCGGGACACAGCGCGGTGTATCTCTCCAACGTTTGCCCGGCATCGCCGGTGAAATTACGGCTGTGCGGGCCGGGTGAAAATGGCTCGGTGATCAGCAACTACAAAAATTTTGATGAAGATGAACAATTTCAGTGGAACATTTTCCCGCTGAACGTTTTCCTGTACGGCGTGAGTGACCCGCAGGACCGGCCGCTGTTCGGATCGAGAAAAATCAAAATGCTGCTGGAAGAACAGTACCGCGAGCGGGCGTTGCAGGGCGTCTGCGATCGCCCGCCGTGCACGACCAACAAATATGCAAACTGGCGCTATGGCGTCGGCTCAACATTTGAGCGGAGCCTATACATTTTTGTGGTGCATACAACAACGCAGCAGGATCAGGAGCTAATCGACAACTTCAACAACCGGCCGAATCGGGATCACTTCAACGGATTTACGCAGAATTGCGCGGACTTCACCAAGGACGTGGTGGACAAATATTTCCCGCATTCGGCACGACGGGACTTTATCAACGATTTTGGCATGACGAGCCCGAAGGCGGTGGCGCGCTCGTTTGCGCACTACGCGGAACGGCAGCCGGACGACGATTACCGCGTGATCCATTTTTCGCAGTTGCCGGGGACGATTAAACGAAGCAACAAGAATCGCGAGGGGACAGAGCAACTTTTTCACGCGAAGAAGTGGCTGATTCCGCTGGCCGCATTCGCGAGCCACGAACTGCTGCCGGCAGCGATGGCTTCGTACATGCTGCTGGGACGATTCAACCCGCAACGCGAATACGAAAATCATCCTGAACCGGACGCCGCGGAGCTGGAGCGACAGGCGAAGCTCGCAAGAGATATCGCCGATAGCGACCGCGCTGAATATTTGCGGGCCGAATTGAAATTACAGCGGACGGAGATCATCGGCGATCCGGGGGATTGGTCGCGCTATCGCGGGGCCTACAATACGCTGGTGAAAAACGCCGCGCGCGAAGGAATTATTGCGGACGAAGACGCGGTGAACCACGTTTTCAAGAAACTGGACCACGCGGGTAAGCCGATGCTCGATGCCAACGGCGAATTGTGGCTGAACGTGACAGAAAATGGGGAGACGCGGCGAGTTGGATTGACGCCGTCGAACATTTTCGCGCCGGGCTCGGACTATTCGCTGGCGTATCAACTCATACTGGCGCGCATCAGCGCGGAATTGGCAAGCCCGTCACACAGCCGCGAAAATATCTTGGAATTCAAAAACGACTGGGCGCTGCTGCAACACGCGCGGCCTGGTGTCGTGACGAGCGTAACGCTGCGGACCGGGCAATAGTCCGAACCAGGCACCGAAGTTGCATCCCGGTTCATTTCTTAGGCCACCTTCAATCCGGAATCACCAGCCGCTGTATTTTTCGCGGCGTTCGGGATTACAGAATTGTGCGCAAGCCGTTCAGCGCTCTCGACGTCGTGCGACGGCAAATAAACCAGCGGCCGTTCATCTGCCAGAGCCATTATGCGTTTGTTCGTCTGGTGCCAAACATCTTCATTCGGGCTAACGCCGTCAACTTTGCCGGCGATCAGCAGGTTCTGGTTGTAGCTCGTGTCACCCGCGAGAAAAACGGAAGGCGAACCGCAAACGACAACTGAAACGTGATGCGGGGTGTGCCCCGGCGTAGGAACAATGAGGACCTCACCGTTTCTTGTCAGCGGCATGCTCTGCGGAAACGGCCCAAATGATTTGTTTTCAAACTGGATGGACTCCGGCGCCCACCATTTTGGCCAACGATGGGGCAGGTAACCCTGCAGTTTCCCGCCGAATCCGCTAGCTCTCTTCAGTTCGCCGCCCGCGACCCACGTTTTGCAGCCGGACAAATGGACCAGTCCGCCCGCATGATCGGTGTGGAGATGCGTCAGTACAACCTGGCGAACGTCTCTCGCAGAAATCCCGAGCACGCGAAGCTGGGGGCCGATTTCTTCCTCGGGGTGGACCGAGAAGTGCGTCGCGCGTCGAAAAAATGGATGCCATTGCGGGTGATAGCTCTTTTCGTGGACGCGGGAAGTTTCCCCTGTGTCGACGACGATGATTCCTTCCTCATGATCGATGACCCAGGCATAAATCGGAAGCCAATCGGACCAGGCATCGTCGGTCAATATGTGCGCCGTCCTCGCAAGTCCCTTGCCCCGACCTTCCATCTGCGAGAGTTTGACTTTCACCAGACCCGTGCGAATCGCGTGAATTTTTGTCATCGTCTTTTCCTATTCATGAGATGCCGAGCGGCACGATTCGTCACATGACTGACGAGAACCAAACAAGGAGCAGGACAGCCGGATTCCTTGGTTCAGCGAGTGAAAACCCAGCGAGCGTAAGGCATTTTTCGCTTTATGCAAGGGTGAGACGAGCGGCGCGGGATGTGCTAGAGTAACGCGCTCAGTCCACATTTTTTATGGAATTCAAAACTGCTCCCGCACATCCCGAATTGCCGGCCGAGAAACTGCGCTGGCGCTGCAATCCATCGCGCGTGCCATATGAGACCACGGCGCAGGCGGAGCCGCTGGAAGGCGTGGTGGGACAGGATCGCGCATTGCGCGCGTTGAAAACCGGCATCGAAATTTCCGCGCCGGGATACAACGTGTTCGTTTGCGGGCTGGCGGGAACGAGCCGCGGAAGCACCATTACGCGAATCCTGGAAGAGCTGCGGCCGGAAACCTGCGAATCGCCGGACCGTTGTTACGTAAACAACTTCAAGAATCCCGACCGGCCGCGGCTGTTGACGCTGGTGCGCGGACGCGCGAACGCATTCAAGAAAGACATGCAGTCCGGCATCGAGTTTCTGCGGCGGCGAATCCCGCAGGTGTTCGAGGGCGAGCCGTTCCAACGGCAAAAAGCGCGGATCGTGGACCGGTATACGGTGCGCGAAAAGGACCTGATGGACGATTTCACGCGGCGCATCGCGCGCGAGCAATTCGCGCTGGGACACATGCAGGTGGGCGCCGTGGCGCTGCCGGAAATTTTTCCGGTGCTGGAAGGACAGATGGTCCCCATCGAAGACATTCCGAAGATGGTGCACGAAGGCAAGATCGAATCCGGTCCGGCGGAGGAATTGGAGCGCAAGTACGAACAATTCCGGCAGGAATTCACGGTGGTGTATCGCAAGACGCTGACGCTTTCCAGAGAGCTGGCAAGCGAGCTGAGTTATTTGGAACAGGAAGCGGCCTCGGTGCTGGTGGATGGGGTGATCGAGGAGTTGAAGGAAAAATATCCGGGCCAGCAGGCGACGGAGTATTTGGAAGAGGTCCGGCTGAACGTGCTGGACAATCTGGATCCATTCCGCGAACGTGAAGGCGAAGAAGATCATGAAACGCAGCCGCCGGCGGAGTCTACGCCGCGCGGCCCCGCTTCAACGGAGCGCGATCCGTTCCGCGTTTACGGCGTGAACGTGATTCTGGCGCACGGCGAAGACGAGACGCCGCCGGTGATTTTCGAGACCACGCCGACGTACGCGAATCTTTTCGGCAACATTCAGAGAAATTACGACTGGCGCGGATCGTTAACGTCCGACTTCATGGATCTGCGCGGTGGTTCCCTGCTGCGTGCGGACGGCGGGTATTTGATTTTGTATGCGTTTGACGCGCTGACGGAAACCAGCGTGTGGAAGACGCTGAAGCGCACGATGAATCACGGGAAGCTGGAAATCCAGCCGATCGAATTGCTCTTCCCGATGGCGAGTTCGGGGCTGAAACCTGAGCCGATCGATCTGAAAGTGAAAATTATTCTGATCGGGGACCGCGAGCTTTACGAAATGTTTTACACGTACGAAGAAGAGTTCCGGAAGATTTTCAAGGTACGCGTCGAATTCGACGAAGAGATGCCGATGACGGATGAGGTGATCGCCGAATTCGGCGGACGGTTGCGGAAACTGTGCGATGACGAGGGCCTGTGTCCATTTGATCGCACAGCGGTCGCGGCACTGATCGAATACGGCGTGCGCAAGGCAGGCCGGCGCAACAAGGTGACGTCAAGATTCGTGGATTTAGCGGACATGGCGCGCGAGGCGTGTTATCTGGGGCGGCAGGCGGGCGAAACGCCAGTGACAGCGGAGCACGTTCTGAAAGCAATCGAAGCGAAGGTCGAGCGGCACAACCTGTATGAAACAAAAATTCGAGAGGTGATTGAAGAAGGCACGCTGCTGGTCGATACGGAAGGTTCACGCGTGGGGCAGGTGAACGGCCTGAGTGTGCTGGAAATCGGCGGATACATGTTCGGAAAGCCGGTACGCATTACGGCATCCGCGGCACTGGGTAAGGCTGGAATCATCAACGTGGAACGCGAATGCAATATGAGCGGCCGAATGCACGACAAGGGAATCCAGATTATTTCCGGTTATTTGCGGCGAGTTTTCGCGCAGGATAAGCCGCTTTCACTTTCGGCGAGCATCTGCTTTGAGCAATCGTATTCCGGCGTGGACGGCGACAGCGCCAGTTCCACGGAAATTTATGCTTTGCTTTCGGCGCTGGCGGATTTTCCGATTCGGCAGGACATCGCCGTGACCGGCTCGGTGAATCAGCAGGGCGATATTCAGCCAATCGGCGGCGTGAATCAGAAGATCGAAGGGTTCTACGACGTGTGCGTGACGAAGGGATTGACGGGAACGCAAGGCGTAATTATACCGGCGGCAAACATTGAGGATCTGATGTTGCGCGAGGACGTTATCAAGTCCGTGTCCGCGGGGAAATTTCACATTCTGCCGGTGTCGAAGATCGAACAGGGCGTCGAGATTCTGGCCGGTGTGAAGGCCGGGGCCCGCGACGGCAACGGCAAGTTCGAACCGGGGACCGTCCTAGCGCGCTGCGACGATCGTTTGCGCGAGATGGCAAACACACTGAAGGGATTTGAAGGATTTTGAGCGCGTCGAACGACGATTTATCGGCGCGAATTCCCCGCCACGATTGAAAATCTACCGGCTGACGCCCTCGTAGTGGATCCCATCGGCATCCTTCCACCAGGCGTTCACAGTCTTGGACGACGCTTTCTGGAAGCTATCGCTGGTCAAAAATTGCCGAAACGCTTCGAAGAATTGCATATCTTCCTGCGACGTCTTGCTGTTGGGATCCTTCATCACCTGATCCACTATCGCCGAAACTGCCGCCCCAAACTGACCCTGGGAGTTATCGGTAATGCTCAGACCGGAAAGTTGATTCGGCAAGTTCGCGAGAATGGCGCGGATTTCCGGGTTGTTTAGCATCAACGCCGACGCCGCGGGGACTGAACCGGCGGAATCCAGATGGGCGGATTCCAATAGCGCTTTCTTGTCCGTGCTCACGACCAAGAAATGCGGAGTGATGCAGAAATACATTGACGGGGATTGGTCCGAGGCCGCGGCAGGAGCGGAGGCGTTTCCCATTTTCATCACCGTCAACGGACCGTCGTGTGAGTCCTCGGTGACGACACCGGTCCCAACCTTCTGAATCACTGCCTGCAGTTTTACCGTATTGGAGATTGAAAAAATAAAGACCGTAGACGGCGCCGGTTTCGCAGGGCTTTGCACGGTGGCGAGTTCACCGGCGAACAGCGCCAGCAAATCCGCTGGTTGCATGCCAATCTGAGCGCCGGCCATCGCCTCTGCCATGCTGATGCCTGAAGCCTGTTCCTGGGGCAATCCGGCAACCATAGCAGCGCGAATCAATTTGTAAATCGCCTGCATATCGAAGGAAGCTACGGAATACATTGACGCCGACGGAGGTACCATCGCGAGAGTGTCAAAATGCGCCCGATTCGGCCCGTTGATGTCGAAAAAGCCTCCAGCAGAGGCATCACCCATCAGAAGCCCGCGAGAGTGCTGGCCCTGTTCATCCAGCGTGAAGCTTCCGCAAAGTGCATGGAGGGCACCCAGATGCAGCGGCGCGAGCGCGGCGTTGCCATTGAATCCGTTCATGGCGGGCAAGGAGAGCTTCGTCAGATCCGGTATCTGCAAATAGAATTCTGAAAGCGTGCCCGGTTCGGGCTTTCCAAGGCAGCGTGAAAACGTCGGACTCTGTCCAAAAGTGGTCGGAGTGGCTATGTTGGACTTCAGCCGCGAGACCAAATCTTCCATCACTTTTCGTCCGTCCGACCAGACAAAATAGGAACCGGCGCGTGCGGCAAAGGAAGTCTTATCGGGACCCACAAGTTTTTCGACACTGACGCCTGACATATCAGACTTGCTTCGTGAAACATTCGCGGGCATGTCTGCTTCGAGCAAATTCCAAAGTTGATCAAACTGTGTGCTGAAGGCCGAGACGTCAAGCACGAAGAAAAATGCGCCCGAATCCTTGGAGTCGCCGGCGGAAGACCCGCCGGGCTGCCCCAGCTTTGAAACGTCCACTGTTCCCGCATGACCAAGCATGACGGGAGAATCGATCACAGATGCCAGCATGTCCAATTGCGCCGGCGAAAGCTGGGCCGCTTTGCCCTGCACCGTCAAATTCAAATGACGGGCGGCATAGCTCATGAACTGCCGCATGAATGCGGCGGATTCAGGCGAACTCCATGCCACGACCATGGGATTCTTTGGAAATGCGGCTTTCGCACGAGACATGCCATGCGAGATGAGGACGAATGAAGTATCCGCGGGAGCAAGGGAAGGGCCGAAGTCTTGAGCGGCGGCTGGGAAAACGGCGACCGACAAAACAATTGCGAGAGAAGCAAACCACGAAGTCTTACGCATCAAGAGTCTCCTGTGCGGTCGAGCGAGGAAATCCGGGCCGCCTTCCCATAACTTTCCCGCGTGTAGGTACAACAAAGGCTCCGTCTTTTTCATCCGCGTGCGGATAAAGAAACGGAGCCTTTTTCTAAAACGACACTACTTTGACGCCGGAGCCGCTGAGGCGACATCCTTTGGCGTTGAAAGATAACCGGAAATCTTATCCTTGCTGACGTTGTTGACGACGAGCTCGTAAGGCGAGCGCGCACCCGCAACGGCGAACTGCATCAACTCGTCGAGGGTGCGGTCCTTCTTTTCAATTTCCTTGTCGTCCACCACCATCATCACGGTGTAGCGGTAGTGCTTGGAGTCCACGCTCTTCAGCATGAGCTGGATCGGCCCGACCTTTTGAGGCGACTTGGTTTTGCCGAGCGAGAATTCGTAAATGTTACGCTCGCCAAGACGCTTCAGCTCTTCCACCTCTTCGTGATTTTTCGCGATCAGGTCGCCCTGGTTGTTTAGGTCGCCGACGGCGCTGGAGAGCTTGGCCTTGGTCGCTTCCAAATCGGACTTGGTGGAGGCGATGTCCGTCTTCGCGCCGGTGACGTCACTGGAAACAGCGTTAATCTTGGCGTCGCTTTCCGTTTTCACCTGTCCGATTTGCGCGGTGAGCTTGGAGTCGCTGGCTTTTTGATCTTCCTGAATTTGCGCGGCCAAGCTTTGCGCGCGCGCGATTTCAGCCTGCGTCAAATTGACGTGCTGGGACGTGACTTCGAGTTTTCCACGCAGTTCGGCGATCCGCGCGTTGGCCTGATCGAGCCGCGCGGCAAGCTGGCCGTTCGCGTCCTGAACCTTGGCAAGATCCGATTCGTGCGAAGCAAGCTCCGTGTGGGCACTATACGCGGCATAGCCCAGATAACCGACGCCGCCGAGCAAAACCACAAACGCGAAATAGATCCACCGCGGAAGGGGCGACACCTGTGGCGGCGCGCTATCCGGAATGTTGGAACCGGGCGTGATGCTCATTCATCCTCCATATTCCCAGCGTGCGCCGGGACATCGCAGGCAACTGCTGCAGATTATCTCCGAGCGCTCTGACGTTGTCTACGGGCGCGACTTTCGCGGCGGCCAATGCGCCTCTACGGTGGTGGTGAGCCCTCCGCGCGGCGTGAATTCACCGCGCACGGTGCACCAGACGGGCCGGGCGGCCGCAACGATATCCCGGAGTATTCGATTCACTGCGTTCTCATAAAAGATGCCCAGGTTCCGATAGCCAAGCAGGTAAAGTTTCAGCGCTTTCAGCTCCAGGCAGGATTTCCGAGGCTGGTATTCGATCAGGATGCAGCCGTAGTCCGGCATGCCGGTTTTGGGGCAGACCGAGGTGTATTCGGGAAAGCGCGTGGAAATGCGATAGCCCGGAAACTGATTCGGCCAAACTTCCAGTTTCGGCAGCTGTGCATGGATCCCGGCGCGAGCGTGTTCGGCTGTGTAATTTGTCATAAATCGTCTCCGCAAGTGACATTCTATAACGGCAACCCCGAAATCCCAGCGGCAGACCTGGGAGTGCAAGAGAAGTTCTTGACGCTGCCAAGTGTATGTTGGATATTGAATCGCGAATCGGCGACGCAGCGGCCACTCATTCTCCATATTCTCTTGCGGAACAGATTTCAGAGTTTTGATCGGGGGATTTGATATGCACAGCATGAAGCGCGGCATTCTGAGCGTGTTGGCTGGATTACTAGTGATCGTAGTTTTCGCGGCGCCCGGCGAGGCGCAGCGCGGAGGGCGCGGGCGCGGCGGCGCGGAAGGATTCGGCTTCCGGTTCGTCGGGCCGGCGGTCGGGAATCGCGTTTCGGCGATTGCCGGCATTCCCGGCGATACCAGCACGTACTACGCTGGCGCAGCGTCCGGCGGCGTGTGGAAATCCACGGACTCGGGAAATACCTGGCTGCCCATTTTCGATTCGCAGCCGGTGGCTGCGATTGGCGCGCTGGCGGTGGCACCCTCGGACTCGAGCCAAGTGTGGGTCGGAACGGGCGAGGCGTGGGCGATCCGCGACAGCGACGTGATGGGTGATGGGGTTTATAAGTCCACCGATGCCGGACGCACGTGGACGAACATGGGGTTGAAGGAAACGGGACGGATCGGCCGCGTGATCGTCGATCCAAAGAACGCGGAAATCGTGTTTGTTTGCGCGCTGGGAAGAACGACCGGACCGCAGGAGGAGCGCGGGGTCTATCGCACAACCGACGGCGGACAGCACTGGGATCGCGTACTGTTCGCGGACGCAAACACGGGATGTTCGGGACTTTCGATGGATGCGCACAATCCGCACACACTGTTCGCCGGAATGTGGCAGGTGGAAATGCATACCTACGGCGAGTACAGCGGCGGGCCGGGCAGCGGCGTATACGTTTCGCATGATGGCGGCACAACGTGGGCGAAGATCAACGGCCGCGGAATGCCGCGCCCTCCGGTAGGAAAAATTGACGTAGCCGTGGCGCCTTCGGATTCAAACCGCGTGTACGCGCTGATACAAACGGCGGATCAAGGTTCGCTATGGCGATCGGACGACGGCGGCGAGGTCTGGCGAGTTGTGAACTGGGATCGGGCGTTGATCGGGCGGGCGGGATACTACATCCGGCTGGCGGTTTCTCCGACGGACGAAGATGAAATCCTGGTTTCGGACAGCGCATTTTTGCATTCGGTGGACGGCGGCGAAACTTTCCGCACCGTGCCGTGGGGTGGAGACAATCACGACATCTGGATTGATCCGCTGAACGCTAATCGGTTTGTGATCACCGACGACGGCGGGTTGAACATCACGACAACGCACGGCCGCGGTCAATTCCATCGAGTGCAACTGCCCATCGGGCAGATTTATCACGTGGCGGTGGATAATCAAGTGCCGTACTACGTTTACGGAAACATGCAAGACGACGGCACGATGCGGGGACTGAGCACGTCCGGCGGGCGCGGGTTCGGTGGCAACGGAGGAGAAGCGGACTGGGATCATCCGATGGGCGGGTGCGAGTCAGGATTTACGATTCCCGATCCGACGGATCCGAACATCGTGTGGGCGACGTGCTACGGAGATGAAGTCACGCGATGGGATGCGCGAACGCACGAGGCGCGCTCCGTAAGTCCCTATCTGCACACGCTGGATTCACCGCCGAATGACACGAAGTATCGCTGCCACTGGACGCCGCCGCTGGCGATCGATCCGTTCGATCACAACACGGTGTATTACGGCTGCCAGGTGATTTTCAAAACTTCGAATGCGGGGCAAAGCTGGAGTGTGATTAGTCCCGATCTTTCCACGAAAGATCCGCAATACGTGAAACCATCGGGCGGAATCGTGGGCGACAACCTGGGACAATTTTACGGCGAGGTGGTGTTCGCGATTGCGCCTTCGAAAATTCAGAAGGGCCTGATTTGGGCCGGAACGAATGATGGACAAATCTGGTACACGAAGGATGGCGGCGGAAACTGGACGAACGTCTCGAAAAACGTGAGCGGAATGCCTGCGTGGGGGACGATCACCTGCATCGAACCTTCTCATTTCGACCCCGGGACGGCATACGTCGCGGTGGATTTTCACTTGATGGACAATCGCGATCCATACATTTACAAAACGACGGACTTCGGGCAGACGTGGACGCAGATCAGCAGCAATCTGCCGACGAAGCATCCGCTGGCGTATGTTCGCAGCGTCGCTGAGGATCCAAACAAGAAAGGATTGATCTTCGCGGGCACGGGCAACGGATTCTTCTACTCGCAGGACGACGGCGCGCACTGGACCAATCTGCAAGCGGGATTGCCACATGCTCCGGTTTCGTGGATTACAGTGCAACCGCACTACCACGATGTGGTGGTTTCCACCTACGGGCGCGGATTCTACATTCTGGACGATATTTCGCCGCTCGAACAAGCCGCGCCGGCGGATGCAGCAGTGAATTTCCTCACGCCGCGCGCGACGTACCGCTCCGGCCGCGGCGGGCGCGGAGCGATTTTGAATTACACGCTGAAGGCAAACCCGCAGGCGCCGGTGCAAATTCAAATTATGGACGCAAGCGGCAACGTAGTGCGCACGATGCAGGCGCCGGGCAGGGGCGGGCTGAACCGCACGGCGTGGGATCTGCACTATGACGGGCCGCACATCATCGCGCTGCGCACGACTCCGGCGGAAAATCCGCATATCTGGGAAGAGCCACGATTCCGCGGACAGGATTCACGGCCGATCACGCACTGGGGAATGTCACCGAACCAGGAAGGCCCAATGGTGGTGCCGGGCAAATACACCGTGAAGCTGACGGTGGACGGAACGCCTTACACGCAGACGCTGGATGTGCTGCGCGATCCAAAGACGCCGGGCTCCGACGCGGATCTTGCCGCGTCCGTGAAAATGCAGCTTCGCATCCGAGATGACATCACCAAGACCGCCGACATGGTAAACCAAATCGAGTGGATGCGCAGACAGCTCGACGACGTGAAACGCGCTCAGACCGCCGAACACGCGAAGCCTGATCTGACTAAGTCGCTCGACGATATGAATCAGAAAATGCTCAACGTTGAATACAAGTTGCTGAACGAAGCTCTGATGACGAGCGACGACAAATACTTCATCCAGGCGTATACCGTGTATTTCAATTTGCTGTGGCTGAACGGCGAAGTGGGACCGGGAGCCGGGGACGTCGCGGGTGGCGTGGATTATGCGCCGACGGATACGGAGCGCGGGTTGCTGGACATGATCGAAAAGGATCTGACGACCGCGACGGCGGACTATCACAATTTGATGGACAAGGAGATGCCGGCGTTCAATCGCGGACTCGTTGAGCACGGCATCACTCCGCTTTCCGCTGTGATACCTGTTCCGCTGGAGCTGAAGGGCGACGCGGCGAACCCGCAAGACCCGGACGATCCAGATAACGATTCCGGAAGCCATCTGCAAAACTAGCTGAACGGACGGCGGCGCGATTCGCATAGTCGCGCCGCTGTTTCCCACCTTTCCCCGCGCGACGTTTTTCCATACACTCTAGCGATGCAACCGAAAGCTCAGCGCGTGCACGTAGTGGATTCACACACCGGCGGCGAACCAACGCGCCTAGTGATTGAAGGCGGGCCCGATCTTGGCGCGGGTCCGCTGGCCGAGCGGCTGGCGAAATTGCGCGCAGAGCATGATTCCTGGCGCGCTGCGCTGGTCACCGAGCCGCGCGGGTCGGACGTGATCGTCGGCGCGCTGCTATGCAAGCCCGTGGATCCAAGTTGTACGGCGGGCGTGATTTTCTTCAACAATGTTGGATATCTGGGAATGTGCGGCCACGGCACGATTGGGCTGGTGGCAACGCTGGCGTGGCTGGGGAAAATCAAGCCGGGCCTGCACAGAATTGAAACACCGGTGGGGGTCGTGGAGGCCCGACTGCACGAAACCGGCGAGGTTACCGTGCGGAATGTCCCCTGCTACCGGCTCGCCAAGGAGGTGCCAGTGGAAATCGAGGATCAGGGAATTTTCACGGGTGACGTCGCGTGGGGCGGGAATTGGTTTTATCTGCTGGAAAACCACAAATTGGAAGTTGCGCTGCGAAATGTGGCTCAGCTGACCGATTTTGCGTGGTGCGTGCGGCATCAACTCGAATTGCAGGGCGTGACGGGCGCGGACGGCGCGGTGATCGATCACATCGAACTTTCCGGGCCGGCGCAGAAAGAATACGCCGACAGTAAGAATTTTGTATTGTGCCCTGGGAAAATCTACGACCGCTCGCCGTGCGGCACCGGCACTTCGGCGAAACTAGCCTGCCTTTACACGGACGGAAAACTGAAGGAAGGGCAAACTTTCCGGCAAGAAGGCATCCTCGGCAGCATTTTCGAAGGCAGCGTCGAAGTGAAGGACGGGAACATCATTCCAAGCATTAAAGGAACGGCGTACGTCACCGGGGAAGCGGAGCTGAACCTAGATCCGCGCGACCCCTTCTGTTTCGGCATCCAGGCATGAGCCGTGGCCACTGATGTGGTGATTATCGGCGCGGGAATTGTGGGCGCGGCGTGCGCCGACGCGTGCGCGCGCGAAGGGCTTGGCGTTACGGTTGTGGACGCGAACGGAATCGGCAGCGGCGCGACTGCGGCGGGCATGGGTCATCTGGTGGTGATGGATGATTCGGAGGCACAATTCGCGCTGACGCGGTATTCCGTCGAATTGTGGCGCGATCTTTCCGCGGAATTGCCGCGCGACGTGGAATACACGAAAAGCGGAACGATCTGGGTTGCGGCGGACGAAGAAGAGCAAAGTTTTTTGCCGGCGAAGCGCGAATATTATTCCTCACGCGGAGTGCACGCCGAAATTTTGAGCGCGCAACAACTGGCCGCGGCTGAACCGCATTTGCGCGCGGGACTTGCGGGCGGACTGCTGGTGCCGGATGACGCTGTGCTGTATCCGCCGTGCGCGGCGAAATTTTTGCTGGCAAAAGCGCGATCGCGCGGCGCTCAAGTGGGGCTTGGCAAGCGAGTGGCGGCAATCGAACGCGACACCGTGCGAATGACCGACGGCACGCGGATTTCCTCCGGCGTCTTCGTGAATGCAACGGGTAGCGCGGCGACGCAACTGACGCCCGGCGCGCCGATCCGACCGCGCAAAGGACACTTGCTCATCACGGATCGGTATGCGGGCTACGTACACCATCAACTGGTCGAACTGGGATATCTGAAGAGTGCGCATTCGGTGGCGACGGATTCGGTGGCGTTCAACGTGCAGCCGCGGCCAACCGGGCAATTGCTGATCGGATCATCGCGGCAATTCGGGAGCGCAGATCGCGCGATTGACTCGAAGATACTTGCGAAAATGCTTGATCGAGCCGGAGAATTCATGCCGGGGCTCGGCGGACTTTCCACGATTCGGACGTGGACAGGATTTCGCGCGGCGACGCCGGACAAATTGCCGATGATCGGACCGTGGCCGGGACACGATCGGTTGTACATTGCCGCAGGACACGAAGGGTTGGGAATCACGACGTCGCTGGCGACAGGTCAATTGCTGGCGGACGAGCTGATGCAGCGCGAATCCAAGATTCCGCGGATTCCTTACGCCGCCGGAAGAACATTCCATGAACACGGCGCAAACTGAAACGCTCTCACTGCGAGTGAACGGGCGTGAGGTGCGCGCCGCGCGTGGCACAACGGTCGCTGCCATGCTTTACGAAAGCGGCGTCACGCAGTTCCGACGATCCGTCACGGGCGAACCGCGCTCGGCGCTGTGCGGCATGGGAATTTGTTTTGAATGCCGAGTGACGATTGACGGCCGCGCGCATCAGCGCAGCTGCCAAATTCTGTGCGCGACGGGCATGGATGTGAAGACGGATGACTGATGCGGGCGCAAACGCAGAAGCCGTCCTGCAATTCGACATTTTGATCGTCGGCGCGGGGCCGGCGGGAATCGCAGCGGCATGCACGGCGGCGGATTCCGGCGCGCGAGTCGCGGTCGTGGATGATAATCCCGCACCGGGCGGGCAGATTTGGCGTGGCATGGAGGAACATACGCCCTCTGCACAAGCGTCGGAGTGGGGCGCGAAGCTCGCGCGGAGCAACGTAACTCATATTTCCGGAGCGACCGTTGTTGCGCAACCCGCGGAGAATGTGATCGCGGCAGAAACTTTCGAGCGAACACTTTTCTTGCATTTCGAGAAGCTCGTAATCGCGACGGGCGCGCGCGAAAGATTCCTTCCCTTCCCTGGCTGGACGCTGCCGGGCGTGATGGGAGCAGGCGGGCTGCAGGCGCTGGTAAAATCCGGGATGACGATCGCCGGTAAGCGCGTGGTGATTGCGGGAAGCGGGCCGCTTCTGCTGGCCGTCGCCGAATATTTGCAGCGGCGCGGCGCGCGGATTTTGATGATCGCGGAGCAAGCGCCGGTATCGCGCGTACGCGCGTTTGGCATGCGGCTGGCGCGGCACCCTTCAAAGTTATGGCAGGCGCTGAAGCTGCGAAGGTCGCTGGGCGGAATTCCGTATCGCTTCAGCGCGTGGCCAGTGGCGGCGGGCGGCGCGGAAAAACTCGAGTGGGTGGAAATTTCGGAGGGTGGCCACAAGAGCCGCTTCAAATGCGATTATGTGGCTTGCGGCTTTCACCTAGTTCCGAACATCGAATTGGCGGATTTGCTGGGATGCGAAATTGCTCGTGGCGCAGTTCGAGTGAATGAATGGCAGCAAACTTCCGCAGCGAACATTTATTGTGCAGGCGAACCGTGCGGCATCGGCGGAGTGGAGACGGCGCTGGTAGAAGGACAGATTGCGGGTTACGCTGCAGCTGGGAAGCAAGAGCGAGCTCGGGCGCATTTCGGCGAACGCGCCAGCGCGCGAAGCTTCGCAGATTTGCTGGAGCGCACATTCGCGTTGCGCAATGAGCTTCGCGCGCTCGCAGCACCGGAGACTTTCGTTTGCCGTTGCGAAGATGTGACGCACGAACGGATGAAGCCATATTCCGATTGGCGCAGCGCGAAATTGCAAACGCGCTGCGGAATGGGGCCGTGTCAGGGGCGCGTGTGCGGGCCGGCGGCGGAATTTTTATTTGGCTGGAAGGTAGAAGCTGTGCGGCCGCCGATATTTCCTGCGAGAATTGAAACGTTAGTGGCCGGCGCTCAACAAAAAAGCTGAATCGCGCGCAGCTTGACACACAAAAAAGGAGCAAGGATGAATTGGCAAGGCGTGATGCCCGCAGTGACGACAAATTTTGACGCGAACTTAAAGGTCGACGCGCCGCATGTGGAACAGCACGCGCGATGGATGATCGAGAGCGGCTGCACGGCGATCATCCCGCTGGGGTCGCTGGGCGAAGGCGCGACCATGGAGTTCGACGAAAAGCTGCAGGTGATTGACGCGTGCGTGAAAGGCGCGGGGAAAGCTCCGGTGGCGCCGGCAATTGCGGCGTTGAGCACGGCGACGGCGGTGAAGCTGGCGCGCGCGGCGGCGGATCACGGCGCGAGGGGACTGATGGTGCTGCCGCCGTACGTTTATAAGAGCGACTGGCGCGAAATGAAGGCGCATGTCGCGGCGGTGATTGCGGCGACGAAGCTTCCCTGCATGCTCTACAACAATCCAATCTCGTACGGCACGGATTTTTTGCCGGAGCAGATCGCGGAACTCGCGCAAGAACGCGATAATCTGCGCGCGGTGAAGGAATCCAGCGCGGACGTGCGACGCGTGACGGCGATTCGCGCGCTGGTCGGCGACCGGCTACAAATTTCGGTCGGCGTGGACGACGCGATCCTGGAAGGAATTTCCGCGGGCGCCGTGGGATGGGTGGCGGGACTGGTGAACGCGATGCCGCGCGAAACTGTGGTGCTGTTTGAGCTGGGCGCGCGCGGCGAGTGGAAGAAAGCCTACGAGCTTTACAATTGGTTTCTGCCGCTGTTGCGCATGGATACCGTGCCGAAATTCGTACAACTGATCAAATTGGTACAACAAGAAGTCGGCAAAGGCAGCGAGCGCGTGCGTCCTCCTCGGCTGGAAGTGAGCGGCGCGGAACGCGCGGCGGCGCTTGCTACAATTAAGAAGTCACTCGAGACGCGTCCGCGCTTGAGCGCGTAAAAAATCATCGTCATTTTGATTGGGAGGAATCGTGGAATTAAAAGGGAGATCCTTCATCGGGTCAGCCGCTGTGATGGAAGCGGGTAAAACATTCACGGCGATCAATCCTGCGACAAATTCACCACAACCGCCGAATTATTATTCAGCGTCCGTCGCGGACGTGGATCGCGCGGCGCAACTCGCCACGAAAGCGTTCGTTGCGTACCGGCGCAAGAACGGTGAGGAGCGCGCTACGTTCCTGCGCGAAATCGCGAATGGAATTGACGCGATCGTGGATGCGCTCGTGGTGCGCGTGAATCAGGAAGCGGGACTGAATGAAGCACGCGTGCGTTCCGAGGCCGGACGAACATCATTCCAGATACGCATGTTCGCAGATTTGATCGAGGATGGCTCTTGGGTGCGCGCGACAATCGATCACGGCGACATCAATCGCAAGCCGCAGCCGAAACCGGATTTGCGCTCGATGTATCGCCCGCTGGGGCCCGTGGCGGTATTCGGCGCGAGCAATTTTCCATTGGCATACTCCGTCGCGGGTGGCGACACCGCGTCGGCGTTCGCGGCGGGGAATCCCGTGATTGTGAAGGCGCACCCGGCGCATCCGGGCACTTCGGAAATGATCGGCGATGTGATTCTTGCTGCCGCGCGCGCGACCAGCATGCCGGATGGAGTTTTTTCCTTGCTGTTCGATGCAGGCACGGAAATCGGTACGGCTCTTGTAAAGCATCCGCTGGTGCGAGCGGTAGGATTCACCGGCTCGCAGCGCGGCGGCCGCGCGTTGATGGATTTGGCGGCGGCCCGTCCGGCGCCAATTCCAGTTTTTGCGGAAATGGGCAGCACGAATCCTGTATTTCTGCTGCCGCATGCGCTCGCCGCGCGCACGGAGGAAATCGCGAAGGGCATGTCGGCTTCAGTGACGCTCGGCGCAGGGCAATTCTGCACCAAGCCGGGACTCATCTTTATGAACTCTGGCGTAGACGCAGAAAGTTTTGCGAAGAACCTGACTGCGCGTATCGCTGATTCGCCGACGCAGGTGATGCTGACTCCGGGAATTCATTCCGCGTATATGAACGGGGCCGCGGCGCGTGGCAAACAAACCGGCGTTGCCGTTGCGGCACAAGGCAAGGCCGCGGCGGGCGAAACCGGCGTGCGCGGACTGCCCACACTTTTTTCGACGACGGGCAAAAACATTCTGCGCGACCACGCGCTTTCCGAGGAATTGTTCGGGCCGGAAAGCGTGATGGTCAATTGCACCGGCCGTGAAGAAATGTTGGAGATCGCGCGCGGGCTGAGCGGGCATTTGACGGCTACGGTGCACGGCACGGAAGAGGATTTGCGCGAGTACGCAGAACTTATCGACATTCTGGAACAAAAAGCCGGGCGATTGGTGTTTAACGGATTCCCGACGGGCGTCGAAGTGAACAATGCAATCGTTCACGGAGGGCCGTACCCGGCCACGTCCGATGGACAATCCACTTCGGTGGGCACTCCGGCAATTCATCGCTTCGCGCGGCCGGTGTGCTACCAAAATTTTCCGCAATCGGCGCTGCCGGATGAATTGAAAGAAGGTAATCCGCTAGAGATCTGGCGATTGGTGGATGGAAATTTCATGAAAGGCTGACGCGGACTCCGGCGAAGGCTCGCGCCGTTGGCTTGCGCGCATCTTGCAAAAATGCAAAAATCTTTTGCATCGCCGGTGCGTTCCGGCCTAATTTGCCCGGCGTTTTCCAACCGCGGCGGTATCGTCTAGGGGTTAGGACGTCAGGTTCTCAACCTGAAAACCCGGGTTCGATTCCCGGTACCGCTACCAAATGCCACAGTTCAAATACGTAGATGCGTATGCAGGATTGGCGCTTTCGCGCATCTAGGTTTGTTGTGGGCTCTGAACGCAGATATAATTCGCGTGCAACTCTTTTCCACCAGGGGCCGTCATAAGGGGCAGTTCCGGAAGTGGTCTTCTGGCCCAAGTTCACAAGACAATTCTGAAGCGGAGCGCGGTCTGAACGAGATGAAAAACTCTACGCATAAGACGTTGCGCGACCTTGGAGCCGTCGGCATTTTCGCAGCGCTCGTACTCGCCCCGGGCGTTTCGGCGCAGCAGCAAACGCCACCGCCGCAAACCTTGAATCCACCGGCGCTGCATGCCGATGTGCAACAACTGTGCGATGCGCTGCTCGACTGCCAGCCGCAAAACTCGCAGCAGCAATCGAATACACAGCAAGGGACCACGCATCAACAGACAAATCCGCCACAGGCGACTCCGCCGCAGACGAATGGACAGGCGGGAAGCCAACAACAGACGCTGCCCCAGGGCGGCGCGCAGACCACCGGCCAGCAGCAGACGAACCCACCGCAAAATGGACAGACGCAGAGTGATCAGAATCCGCCGCAGAAGAGGAACGACAGGATTTTTGGCGTGATGCCAAACTATTCGACCGTCGAGGGCGCGAAAAACATCGCGGCAATTTCGGCGAAAACGAAATTCAAGCTTGCTGCCGAGGGCTCATTTGATCCCTACGAGTTCGCAATAAACTTTCTGACAGCCGCAAAAGATCAGGCGGAAAACAATAATTCTGCGTGGGGGCAGGGCTGGGCGGCGTACGGGAAGCGGTACGGCACGGACTTCGCCAATCAACTGACGGAAAACGTGATGGCAGGAGGCGTGTACCCTTCCCTGTTTCGTGAAGACCCGCGATATTTTCAATTGGGAATCGGAACGTTCAAGCATCGCTTCCTGTATGCTGTGACACGCTTGATCGTGACGCGGACGGATTCCGGCCACGCCACATTCAACTTTTCTGAGTTTTGTGGGGACGCGACCGCTACGGCGATGGGCAATATCTACATTCCGGCTTCGAACCGCTCCGCATCGAGCAGCGCCGGAACGTTCACGACTCAACTCTTCCTCGATGGTCTAGGCAATGAGCTGAAGGAATTTTGGCCGGACATCCGTCGGTGGATTACTCGCAACAGGTGATTCCGCAATTCGAAGAGTCAGTTGTATGTAGTGTGCGCGCGATGCATGAACGCCGGCAGATGCCGTATTACGCACGAACGCATCCCACGTGAAACTTCTTCAACGCAAACGTGTTTTATGGTTTGTGTATCCGTCTGAGCGGAGCGCCGCGTCTTAAATTTGTGTCCAGCATCGCGGCACAATTCAGGTCGGTGATCGAAACGGAATTCGATCACGAGGAGAGATGGTGATGAAAACGATCTTACGGAAATTTCCAGCGCTGCTTGCCGGATGCGCGCTGACGTTTTTTGCAGCGGCTGCACTGGCTCAGGACGCGCCGCCCGCGCAGATCGCTCCCCAAGAGGGCGCCGCGGCGCAGAACCCAGGCGCGCCGCAAGCTGATCCATCGGGCCGCGTCGCACGGCTGAACTTCATGCAAGGCCCCGTTTCATTTCTGCCGGCCGGCGGCGGCCAGGATGATTGGGTGACGGCGACAACGAATCGCCCCGTGACGATCGGAGACAAGATTTGGGTGGATCAAGGCGGCCATGCGGAATTGCACATCGGTTCAACCGCCATTCGCATGGATCAGAGCACAGGCATTTCGATTCTGAATTTAAATGACAACACGACTCAGCTGCAATTCACGGACGGCTCGATTGAGCTGCATATCGAGCGGCTCGCGCCGAATGAAACCTATGAGGTGGATACGCCAAACATCGCGTTTACCACGCAGACGGCCGGCGTCTATCGCATCGACACAAACACGGACGGCAACAAAAGCGTCGTTACGGTGCGCGACGGTCAAGGCGAAGTCACCGGCGGCGGGCGGTCGTACAACGTGCAAGGTGATCAGCAAGCAGTTTTCTCTGGAACCGATACGCTGGACTATGACCTTCTCGACGCCGACGCTCAGCCCGCCAATGATTTTGACAATTGGTGCGCCGACCGCGACAAAGGCGCTGCGGACCCGAGTCTCTACGCACACCTTTCGCCCGATATGACCGGAGTGGAAGATCTGGCCGCAAACGGGACGTGGACCGACACACCGGATTACGGTTACGTGTGGGCGCCGACGACGGTTGCAGTCGGCTGGGCGCCCTACCGCTTCGGGCATTGGGTGTATATCGCGCCGTGGGGCTGGACGTGGGTAGGAGATGAGCCGTGGGGCTTCGCTCCCTTCCACTATGGACGCTGGGCTTTCTATGGCGCGCGATGGGTGTGGGTGCCGGGCCCGATCGGGCCGCGGCCTTATTACGCTCCGGCGCTGGTGGCATGGGTTGGCGGAGGCCCGGGCTTTGGATTTTCGTTCGGCGTCGGAATCGGCGCAGGCGTGGGATGGTTCCCGCTCGGCCCGCGCGAAGTTTTCGTGCCGTGGTATCACGTGAGCACCGTTTACGTTACGCGCGTGAACGTGACGAACACTTTCGTGGATCGCACAACCATCGTGAACACGTTCAATGGCGCGAACAGGAACGTGACCTACGCGAACCAGCATGTAGCGGGTGGGATTACGGCTGTTTCGCATGACGCTTTCGTGAGGGGAGAATCGGTGTCGCGCAATTCTGTCGAGGTTTCACGCGAGGCGATGTCTGCCCCCGTGATGCGGCAAGCGCCGGCAACTCCGCAGGCGGCAAGCTTCCGCGGTGGCGCTGAAGCGGCGCCCGTGCGTCCTCCCGAGGCGATCATGAATCGTACGGTTGTCGCCAAGCAGATGCCACCGGGCCCCAATTCGCCGAACGGTTTCCTTCGCGCGCCGAATATTTCCACGGACCGGCCGCCGGCATCGCGGAACGTTGGAAATCCGAACGGCAATGTGACGAATAGTCCGCGCGGACAAACGCCGGCCAATCCGCAGGTGAAACCGGCGCCGCCCGTTCACGCACCAACTCCGCAGGAGAAGGCCAAGGAAGACGCCAAGCAGAAATCCTGGCACGACGCGCATCCACGGCCGCCAAAGAAAGACGGCAAAAGTAAATAGCTGCGATTCGCAAATTCGCGATTGGGACGATGCCGCTTATGGCGCATAATCCTGCCGTGCCTGACCCGGCTTCAAGCAAGAAAAATTCGACCGAAGCGGAACCGCTTACCGCAAATGGCAGTGGCGCAACGGCTCACGCCCACGATTTGCCCTTCGATTTTGCCCGCCGCCTTTCACTCAATTGGATTGACGGCGTCTTTCTGCTTTTCATTCTCGCGCTCGCCGTTCTTCCGCCCATCCGCGAACCTCACAAGCAACTGATCCTGGTTGCCATCGCACTGGTGCAGCTGCTGGAAAGACGGCTGGTGGCGGTGTCACCGAAGTGGGGTCCGAGCTACGCGGTGATATTGAAGATTCTGCTGGCGTCGATTCTTCTGGATCACACGGGCGATCTGGCGATCAACAGCGGGTATTGGCCGATTTACATTTTACCGGTGGTCACCGCGGCGACATACTTCGAGACGTGGGGCACGCTTGGCTGGACGGCTCTGGCGGCCGCCGCATACTGCTCATTTCTAATTCCGGCCGCGCAGGAATATGAAATCACGCTGGAATCGCTCGGCGAGCTGGCGACACGCGTCATGTTCCTTTTTCTGGCGGCGATGCTTGTGAACCGGTTTGCCATCGAGCTCCGCCGCCGCGCGGCCGCCTACAAATCACTGGCTGAAGTTTTGACGGAAACCAACAGCCGCCTCGCAGAGGTGCAGGAGGAAGCGAAACGCACGGAGCGGCTTGCCGCGCTCGGCCAGATGTCCGCCGGACTCGCACATGAAATTCGCAATCCGCTCGGCGTGATCAAAGGCTCGGCGGAGATGCTCAATAAGAAGCTCGCCGATTCCAATCCGTTGGCGAGCGAGCTCGCTGGATATATTTCCAGCGAGACGAATCGGCTGAGTTCACTGGTTGCGCGATTTTTGGATTTTGCGCGACCGCAGGAGCTGGAAACGATTCCGGGCGATGTGAAGGAAGTCGTCGAGCAGGCACTTGCCGCGGTTGGCACGCAGCGACCTGAGGCGAAGGTGAAAGTGATTCGGGTGTATGCGTCGCACATTCCGCAGGTGAAAATGGATGAACGCTTGTGCGAGCAAGTGTTCCAGAACCTTGCGCTGAACGCCTTCGAGGCGATGGAACCCAACGGCGGCACATTGCGAGTGGAAATCACACCGGCGGAGCGCGACGGAACTAGAGGCGTTGAAGTTGTGTTTCGCGATTCAGGGCCAGGAATACCTCCGGAGATTTGCCAGCAGATCTTCAACCCGTTTTTCACCACGAAGAAAACCGGAGTGGGGCTTGGGCTGAGCATCGTTTCAAAAATTGTGGATGAGCACCGCGGTTCTCTTCGCGTCGAAAGCAAACTCGGGCACGGCGCGGCGTTCCAGGTTTTTCTGCCGCTGGCGCAGCACGCAACAGCGGCCGCGGACGATTCCGCGCCGACATCCTGATAACATACGAACGCCATGCCAGCGATTCTGATCGTCGAAGACGAAGCAAAAATGCGGCGACTGCTGGAGCTGAATCTAGGCGAAGAGGGCTGGACTGTGTCTTCGGCCGGCGACGCCGAAACCGGCCTGAAGATGTTTAATCAGGATAATTTCGATCTCGTGCTTTCCGATTTCAAGTTGCCGGGCATGAACGGGCTGGAGTTTTTGCAGGCGCTGCGCCGAATCAACGCGGAAGTACCTATCGTGATGATGACGGCCTATGGCAGCGTCGAAACCGCAGTGGAAGCGATGCGCAATGGCGCAAATAATTACGTGCTGAAGCCGTTTTCGCTCGACGAAATCAAACTTGTCATTCGCAAGGAACTCGATGTCCGCCAGTTGCGCGCGGAAAATCGGACCCTGCGCGAAGAGCTGGGCAAGCGTTACGATTTTCCGAATATCGTGGCGCGGAGTGCGCGGATGCAGGAAGTGCTTGCGGCCGTAGAGCGCGTGGCGCAGACAAATTCCACGGTTTTGATCGGCGGCGAAAGCGGAGTGGGTAAGGAGCTGATCGCGCGCGCGGTTCACCAGCGCTCGCGACGCGCGAATGGGCCTTTCGTGAAAATCAATTGCACGGCGATTCCTGAAAATTTGCTGGAAAGCGAACTTTTCGGTTACGAAAAAGGCGCGTTCACGGGCGCGACGACGAGCAAGCCTGGAAAATTTGAACTCGCCGACAAGGGTTCGCTTTTCCTCGACGAAATCGGCGACGTTCCTCCCGCGACACAAGCGAAACTGCTGCGCGTTTTGCAGGAACGCGAATTTGAGCGGCTGGGCGGTACGCGCACGCTAAAGGTTGACGTGCGGCTGATCGCCGCGACGAATCGCGATCTGCGCGCGGCGCTGGAAGAGGGCACATTCCGCGAGGATTTGTATTATCGGCTGAACGTGGTGCCGATCGACGTGCCGCCGCTGCGCGAGCACAAGGAGGACATTCCGGATCTCGTCGCGCATTTCCTGGAGAAATATCGCAAAGAGAGTGGCAAGAACATTTTGGGAGCAACGCCACAGGCGCTGCAACTGCTGATGGATTTCCACTGGCCCGGCAACGTGCGCGAGCTGGAAAATATCGTAGAACGGGCGGCCGCGTTCGCGCCTGGCGAATGGATTGAGCTGGCGGACATACATCTCGACAGCGGACAATCGAAATCCAGTGCCGGTGCCGGAAATTTTCTTCCGCCAGGCATGACGCTCGATCAGTGGGAAGATGATCTCATCCGGGAATCGCTGCGGCGCGCCAATGGAAATAAGAGCCAGGCCGCGCGTCTGCTGGGGATTTCTCGCAATGCCATGCGCTACCGGCTAGATAAGATGGGCATTCCGGACGCAGCCAGCGACGCCGATGGCGAAGCCAAATCTTAGCGGGCGCAGGTGGCTGAAAACCACCACTGCTGGTTGAAAGCCACCAGAATTCCGGTAGCCGAGTCTCAACCCCGCTTGGCTACGCCGCCGTAACTTACTAATAATAAAAAACTTAAAACCAACTCCCCGCGACCCCACCTTTGGCATTTGCCCTGCATTATAGAGTGCAGGCCGAGTGGAATAGACGGTGTCCAGGAGAACGACCGGCCGAAGCAGCAACGCAATTGCGAGGTGGGCTATGAAACGCGCGACGCGGTGGTACGCAATTCTAATCACAATCGTTGGACTTTCATTCAGCGTCGCGCAGGCGCACGCCCAACAGCAGGGCCAAAATCCGCCCGATCAGCAGCAGTCTCCACCAACTCAACCGCAGATGCAACAGGGCCAGCAACCGCCAATGCAAGGCGCGCAGCCGGGTCAGCAGGGCCAGCAACAGCAAGCGCCGCAGGGCGTGGCGCGCATCAGCCTTCTGCGCGGTGACGTTTCCACGCAGCGCGGCGACAACGGCGATTGGTTCGCAACAACACTGAACACTCCGGTGATGGCGGGAGATAAGATTTCGACGTCCGACAACGGCTCGGCGGAAGTTGAACTCGACTACGCGAACAGTTTGCGGCTTTCCGGCAAGACGCAAGCGAACATCGCCACGCTGGATCAAAATTACATCCAAGTTCAACTCGCGTCCGGTCTGATCGAATATGTTGTGTATCGCGGCGCGCCGGGCAGCTCCGAAATTGATACGCCGAACATGGCCGTGCATCCGGATGGCGAAGCGTCCGTCCGCATTCAGGTGATTTCAGACACGCAGACCATCGTGATCGTGCGGCGCGGCCAAGCGGATATCTCCACCGCGCAAGGCAGCACCAAGCTCAACGCGGGACAGATGGCCACCGTCAACGGCACCGCGCAGGAATCTCAGTATCAGACCGGCAATGCGCCGGCGAACGATAATTGGGACACGTGGAATGAGCAGCGCGACCGCACAGTCGAAAGCGCGCAAAGCTGGCAGCACGTGAATCCTTACTACACAGGCGCAAACGACCTCGATAACAATGGCGACTGGAGCGAGGTCCCCGATTACGGTCAGGTGTGGTCTCCGTCTAATGTTCCGGAAGACTGGGCTCCTTATACCGATGGCACCTGGGTGAACGAACCTTACTACGGCTGGACGTGGGTGTCGTATGAACCCTGGGGCTGGGCGCCGTATCACTATGGCCGCTGGTTCGTTTATGGCGGGCGATGGCGCTGGTGGCCGGGTCCTGTGTACGCGGGCTATCGGCCCCTTTGGGCGCCGGCGTACGTCTCCTTCTATGGCTATGGCCCCGGCTCGTACGGTCTGGGATTTGGTCTGGGCTTCGGATTCGGTTCGATTGGCTGGTTGCCGATTGGCCCGTGCGATCCATTCTTCCCATGGTTCGGATTCGGGTTCGGCTTTCACTTCGGATTCTTCGGATTTGGGGAATGGGGCGGCTTCCACGGATGGGGCCCGGAATGGGCGCATCGATTCCCTGGAGCGTACGGCCCGCTGGCAGGCCGGTTTGACGCACGCTTTTCGAACTTCAATCAGGTGACGCACAACGCGATGATGCAGCACAGCCTAGCGTCGGTGCGCGCGGAAAGTTTCGGCCATGGCCCAACGTCATTCTCACGCGGAGTGAGCGCTTCGGAATTGAGTAGCGCACACGGCATCAGTGGCAGCCTTCCCGCGAACGTCACGCGCGCCAGCTTCTCGGCGTCGAACCGCGCTGCGGCTTCGTCCACGATTCGCGGCTCATCGAACACGCGCTTCTTCGGCGGCAACAACAGCCGGACGACAAGCTCTTCGTTCCGCGGCAACAGCAATTCGAGCTTCCGCGGCAACACCGGCGCGACGAACAATTCGCGGCCAAGCATGAACAACAACACTCGGCCGAATTCCAATAATTCGCGGCCTAACTACGCCGCGCCGAGCAACGGCCGCGGCACGTCGAACAATGGATTCTTCCAGGCGCCGCGCACGGACCGGCCGAACTCGGCACAGGGCAACTCGGCACAAGGCCAGGCCGGTCGTCCGCAATACAATCGGCCGCAGACGAACGGCGCGTGGGATCGCACATACGCTCCCAACGGACAAAACAATCCGACGCGCGGCGGCAATTCGCAGCCCTCGCGGCCGCAGTATCAAGGCAATCCGCAGTCCCGCGGATCGCAATATGGGAATTCCCGTCCGCCGCTGAACATGAACCGGCCAATCATTAACAGCAATCGCGGCTCTTCCAATAGCGGATCTCGTGGCTCCAGCAACAGCGGCCGCTCCAGTGGCGGCAGCTCGCACGGCAGCAGCGGTGGCGGTTCACACGGAGGCGGCGGGTCGCACGGCGGAGGCGGAGGACACCACCGCTAAACAAGATTAGCAGTACAAGCTCTGCCCAGAGGATACCGGCGCGGTTGATTCAGTACGAATCACCGCGCCGGTTATTTTTTACACGCTTAATTTCCGCCCAGAGCGTCGGCTTGTGCGCGACTGACCTGAAGCAGTCTGCGACTTTACCTACTATTACATTCAACGTAACCAGAGCGAATCCTAAAATCCGATCTCACTGTTCGCGTACTAAGATGGCGGGAGAGAAGCTAAACTCAGCCATCTGCGCCTAGTGCAAGGAATGCGACATTCCAAATTGATATTCCTCGTCGTTCCGTTTCTCTTCGGGGCGATGCTACTTTCCGGTAGGTCGCCGAAAGCCGACGGGGTGAGGGACCTGCGATCGTTTTATGTCGTGAGTGACTTCTTTTCGGACTCCTTGATCGACGGATTCACCCAGATTCTGGACGTTGCACCGGATGGGAATAACGTCCGTGTTCGAGTGATTCGGATTTCGTGGGCCAACCTATGTTCGCAGTATCTGGTCCGCGCCGCCGAACGAGAGTTGCCGAATACAACCGTGAGAAAAACTGCCGGGAGCCTTGATCCTTGCTCCTTTAGCGAGGTGCACGTCGACGAGGCGGTGAAAGCAGCTGCACCAAAGGCCGTGCGGGACAGGTCAGATTCCGCGAGTACAAATATCGTCGCACAGTGTGGAACGAAGGAAAGGGTTCTTCAGTTTCCCTACCCCGCGGAAGTCGACTTCGATTCGCTGCAGGGCAACCACCCCGACGTCTCAGCTCTCTGGAACTTGGGATACAAGCTGCGAGATCGCATATTCGGCAAGGGCTTCCGATTCACCGGAGTCAACGAACCGCCGGATCCCAAGGAAAAAGAATATGAGGACCTTGGAATGAAATTGGTGCCGGAAATTGTCGCCGGAAAATTCCAGGCCGGTTTCGACCCTGAGTGCGCGAACACAAGGCAGCCGTGCGACGGCAACTATCCGGCCCGGGTTCTGAAAGACTATACCAAGGCGCCTCTTTTGGATCCTTCGTCAGTGGTTCTAGTGAATGCCTCGAGTCTGGCACTCGCAAAGTCTGATCTGCCCCGGTATCCCATCATTGCACAACGAATAAAGCTGTTTGGCGAAGTGCGTTTGCGGATTGTCCCCGATCTTCAAACAGGCCTGGTGAAGGACGTTCAGCTAACCAAAACCGTTTACTTGCTCGGGGATTTATCTGTTGCCGCCGCAAAAAAGTGGGAGTTTGTTCCAGGCTCGCAGTCCGGCGAACCCGTTGAGGCAATCCTGAAGTTCTCGATTTGCCCCGGCGATTAGAGCTGCGACTAACTCGCTTGGCGGAACTTTCGCCGTCCATCGCTACTTGCTGTGAAATGAAACTGGAGTTGGCGGGTTCGAATTCCGTTATTCGAGCAGGAATTCGCGATCTTGAGGTCACAATTTGTGACCTCAAATTGGCGTGGTCGGAGCTCTACTTCTTGATCAAGTCCGCGATCCACTTTTGCAGCAATGCCTTGTGCTCAGGCGACATTTCCACGAACGCTAGCCCCATTCCGAAGCTCGATTGGCTGTAGACGACTCTAGTCTTGGCCTCAAATGTGCCGTCGTCGCGGACGATCTTCAGCCGCACCTGCGTGCCTTCTGGAAAAGGATTCAGCGTGTCTACGTAACAGCCGCCCAGGCCCAGTTCAGAAACGCGCACGGCGAGCTTCGTGTCTGTCCCAAGGTCAAGCACCTCGGCCGATGCGACGAACGAGCATCGCTTCACCGCCCGCCTCGCACGATCTGGGTCGCCGGACGTCTTGAATGGATCGTCTGACATTACTTGCCTCCAAGGCTCGATGTGCTTCCCTTGGGCTTGTTGAGCCGGCCGCCGAGGAGCGGCGCTGAGATGTGCCGGCTGATTCTAAGTTGCGCGCAAAACCGCCGTGTTGCAAGCGCCGGTGCTCCACCTGCAACAAGCCTGCAGTAATTGGCAGGATTTTTGCTGAGGGAAAAACTCCGTGCTTTGAAAAACCTACCCGGCAGGGAGGCCAGGCAGGAGCAACTGAACAGCGCGGACGATTGCGGATGCGATTTAAATCCCTCGACATGCAACAAGCGGCTAATTCTCAACACTTTGGAAGCGCGCTTGCCATCTCAACTGTTGGAGATATGCTTCGGAACACCAGAGGGCTTCCGTGATCACGAAACACAATCTCGTGGCTCTGGTTCTGCTGCTGCCGCTGGCCGCCGTCTCGGCGTGGGTTCTGTCTGAGGCGCGCGCGTATGAATCTTCGGCGGAGGAATCACCTTAACAAAATCACTCCAGCAGTGGAAAAATCATTTCGCTCGTGCAGGGCGTGGTGGCGGTGGACGTCACGGTTTAAGGCAAGACGGCATCCATGGTCTTCGCGACAAACGACAATACGAAAATTGATGGCACGCTGGAGGAAGGCGCCGCAGTTCGAGTGGACTATTACACGGATACTCAAGGCAAAATGATCGCGACGCGCACTGTGGTGCAACCATCGAATTAAGCGGGGATGGTGAGAATGAAATCCGCAGGGATTTGAAACGCCGGCGCGCGGCGGTTGCGATACCGTGCGCGGGTGAGCAGTGGGTCTCTTTGGTGAGACTGATTCTTCGTTGCATGACCGCTGGATGTTAACCTGCAATGCTTCGGCAGTGCGCTGACCATCTCGTCTGCGGAGATCGCAGCTCCCTTCTTGGTGCGAGCGATTCTTGAAAAATAAAATGGCAAAAATTGCCTTGATGCTGACGCTCTCAATCGTGATATCTGCATGGCCCGCCCTGCCTGCTCGGGCAAGCGCGATGGCGCAGCAGGACGACACACCGGCGCAAATTCACACGGGCAACGGCAAGATTACTTCCGTCGCAGACAGATTTGTGACCATCGAGATTCAGATCAAATACCTCGCGACGCCGATGGCCGTCATCTTCACGATTAATTCCGACACAAAAATCGAAGGAAAATTGACCGTAGGCGCCACCGCGAGCGTGGAATATCACACCGACCCACAAGGAAAAATCATCGCGTCCCGCATCACGGTGCAATCCTCTCCGTAACCCCGACGACCCGAAGCGCAGCCGTGGCAACAATCCTCAATGCAGCTGTGAACGGTTGAGCCATTGATTCTTTGGCGTCGTCGCGCGCACCGCGCGCGCCCTCCAACATTCGTCTGGGTTCATCTAAATAAGCAGAGACGCTGGTACTTGGGCGAAGGACGCGTCGCGTGAAGGGACTGAGCACAACTCGCAGACTGACGGTGCTGCTCGCACTGGCCGGGCTTTATTTCTCCGCAGGCAAACTGGGGCTCGAGCTCGCCGTCGTGCACGCGAGCATTTCCGCGGTGTGGCCCGCGACCGGCGTGGCGTTGGCGGCGTTTCTGATTCTGGGCTATGACGCCTGGCCTGGAATTCTGCTTGGCTCCTTTCTAGTGAACTTGACGACCGCTGGCTCGGCGGCGGTCTGCCTCGGCATTGCCATCGGGGACACGCTGGAAGGCCTGGCCGGCACGTACCTCGTCAACAAATTTGCACGAGGCCGCAATGCATTCCAACGCACGCAGGACATTTTCAAATTTGTGTTTTTCGCCGCGATCCTGAGCAGCGCGATTGCCGCCACAATCGGCATGACCTCGCTTTCGATTGGAAGATCCGCGCCGTGGGCGAATTACTGGACGATGTGGTTCACATGGTGGCAGGGCGATGCGGTGGGCGCAATCGTCGTTACACCGGTTTTGTTGCTTTGGACGGGTGAGCGCCGCATGAAATGGGATACGAATCAAATCGTCGAAGCCTGCGCGGTGCTGGTTTTGCTGCTGGCCATAGGCCTGACGATCTTCGACGGGATTTTTTCAACGCAAGCGGGATACGCACCAATCGAATTCCTCTGCATTCCGGTGCTGATCTGGGCGGCGTTACGCTTCGGTCCGCGCGAGGCCGCCATCGCGACGACGATTTTGGCCGGAATTGCCATCTGGGGAACGATGCGCGGCAACGGGCCTTTTGTGATGCAGAACAAAAATGCGTCACTGCTGCTGTTGCAGGCGTTCATGGGCGTGACGGTGATCGTGACGCTGGTTCTTGCGGCAGAGGTGCGGCAACGCAAAGACTCGCTGGAAAAAATACGTCTTATGGCCTTGAGTGATCCACTGACAGGGCTGGCAAATTATCGGCGGCTGGTGGAAGCGCTGGAAGGCGAAATGAGGCGCTACGGAAGGACAGAGCGCCCGTTCGCGATACTGGTGCTGGATCTGGATGGATTGAAAATAATCAATGACACGTATGGGCACGTGGTCGGCAGCCAGGCATTGAGACGCGTAGCGGAGATTCTGCGCGCACACTGTCGTGCTACGGATTTGCCTGCACGTTATGGCGGAGATGAGTTCGTGGTGGTGCTGCCGGAATCGGAAAGGGCTGCCGCGGAACAGGTGGCGCGGAGGATTAGCGATCACGTTGCAAAAAGCAGCGAAAGGCCGCCGATTTCCGTGAGCATCGGCGTGGCGGTGTATCCGGTAAACGGAATATCCATCACGGAACTGGTGGCCGCAGCGGATCGGGAGCTTTACGCAAAAAAAGCGGAGAAAAATTCAAAGACTCCGCGGACGGCGGATAGCGTGAATTACATCCTCTGAGTTCCGGCTCTGCGGCCGCCAAATTTTTGCTCTTCAAATCAGCGCACTGCCAAAAATCACTGTAAAAAACAGAGGGCGGACTCGATGACGAACCCGCCCGGTTGAAGGCCCTTCCGCCGATTATTGGTTGCAGCAATCGCCGTCCGGTGGAGGAGGAGGCGGAGTCGTGTTCGTTCCACCGCGGCCTCCACGGCCCGCGCTCTCTCCGGTATTTGCGCGTTCGCGCTGCAGCTCGATCATATCCGGGCCATCTTCAGCGGAACCGAGCAGCCATCGGCTGAAATAGTTCATGCGCGCCCAGTTGATGTAGTCCGTGTCCGTCGTGTAGCCGTGGCGCTGGCCGGGCAGAACGAACATGTCAAACCGTTTGCCCGCGCGAATCAGCGCATCGGCCAGCCGCATGGTGTTGGCCATGTGGACGTTGTTATCCATGTCGCCGGTGGTTAGCATCAGGTGGCCCTTCAGGTTCTTGGCCAGCTCGGAGTTTTTGTCGATGGTGTAAAGAAACTTCACGGTGCCGTCTTTTTCGGTTTCTTCCTTCACGCCATCGTACTTTTCGCTCCAATATTTGTTATAGACATTGTTTTCGTGATTGCCGGATTCCGACCACGCGACCTTGAAGAAATCCGGGTATTCCAGAATCGCCGCGGCCGACATGAATCCGCCACCGCTGTGGCCCCAGATGCCCACGCGGTTGATGTCAATGTACGGATAGCGCGCGGCGAGCTGTTCGGCCGCGGCTTTCTTGTCGGCGAGACCGTAGTCACGCAGATTGCCGTAACCGAAGGTTTCATACCAGTAGTCGCGATTCGGATTGCCGCCGCGATTGCCTACTTCGATGACGATCATGCCGACATTCGCGAGCGCGATATTCGTGCTACGGGGGTTGAAAGTTTTATCGACGCTTTCGGTTTGCGGACCGGGATAAACGTATTCAACCAGCGGATATTTCTTCGATGGATCGAAATCAAACGGCTTGTACATTACGCCGTAAATGTCCGTGATACCGTCATCGGCCTTCACCTTGAATGGCTCCGGAAACTTGAAGCCGGCTTCCGTAAGGCGCTTTACGTCTGTAGTTTCCAGATCGCTGACTGCGGCGCCAGAGTCGTCAAGCAGGACGGTCTTCGGCGCTGTGTCCACGCGTGAATAGCTATCGATGAAATACTTGCCATCGTCCGGCGCGGCAGCCGTGTGAGAAAAATTTCCAGGCGTGAGAAGCTTTAGGCCCGTGCCGTCGAAATTGACGCGATAGAGGTGCGTGTAGTAAGGATCCTCGTCCGCTTCGCGGCCGTTCGCGGTGAAATAAAGGATGCGTCCCTTGTCGTCCATCGATACGATTGCATCCGCCATATATTCGCCGGACGTAATTTGATTCTTGAGCTTGCCGGCGCCGTCGTAGAGATAGTAGTGGCCCCAGCCGTCTCGTTCCGACCACCAGAAAAGCTCCGCGCCGTTATTGATCTGGCGCAGCGGCTTCACGTCGATGAAAACGTTTTCGCGCTCCGCGATGAGCGTCTTCGACGTGCCGTTCGAAGTATCCGCGAGACAAACGTCTACGCGATGCAGATCGCGGCTGGTGCGTACGAAGTAAAGTTTGTCGGAAGTGTCGGCGAGCCACACTTGCGTGATGCCGCCGAACATTCCCATGCCTCCTCCGCCACCACCGCCATTGTCCTGCTGCTCTTCGCGCATTTTGTTGGTGATGCGATCGGTGGCAACGGCGACCGTCTGATCCTTAAAGCCGGCGGTCTGGATCGTAGTTCGCGCCTTAGAGGCGACGTCAAAAACGTACAACTCATATTGCGGAACATTTTCTTCGCCGGGCATCGCGTAGCGATAGGTTTCCAGCGTCGGGCGCGGCTGGGCGAGGGTGTGGATGACCCAGAGATCCGCAACCTTGCGCTCGTCGGCGCGCATGATGCTGAATTTCTTCGAATCCTTGGACCATTGCACGCCGATAGCGGGAGTGCGCGGTCCGGCCTTGTTCTTGTCATTGCGCTGATCGCGGCGCAGCATTTGCTGTTCTTCATCAAGCAGCACGCGCGCGTAACTGTAGTGATCTTCGCCGTCGGTGGTGAGCTGCGATTCGACGACGGTGGTATCACCCGGATTCTTCTGCGCTTTTTTGTAGTTATCCTGATCCATCATGTAGAGGTTGAAGCCGCGCGCAAAAAGAATCGTCTTGCCGTCCGGTGAGATTGAAGAAGCCCAGCGCGGGCGGGCCGGCGGCGGATCGAATTTGTCGAGCCGCGTGACCTTTCCAGTCGCGAGGTCCAGTTCAAAATAAATCGTTCGAGTATTTTCAGCGGGAGGGCCCGCAGCCGCTGCACCGCGGCCTCGGCCACCCTGTCCGCGGCCTCCGCCCTGATTTTGCGTCTGAATATCTTCCTGATTGGTTTCGTCGGTCTTTTCTTCCTTTTTCTCTTCGTTGGGAATCACGGCATCTTTGGCCACCTGGACGTCGAAGGTAAGGACGGTGTCCTTCTTCGCGAGCTTCAGGTTCCGGATGGGCAGGTGCTGAGCGTCAGCAGGAAATGCAATGAGCAAAGAAATTTGAGAGGCGACTTTCGCATTGTCGAAGAGCGGCGACTTCTTCTTCGTGGCGGGATCGACAATCCAGTAGCGGGTCCCTGCCGGCGTCTCGTAGCTGTACCAGAAGCGATCGGAGTTTTCGAACCAGTGCGCGTTGACGGTGGTATCGAAGACGAGCTTGCCGACCTTGGCGGTCGTCCAGCTCGATGCGAGGTCCCAATTGGGGCCGGAAGACGGCGCACTCTGCGACATCGCCGCGCCGGACGCGGGCGCATTCTGCGCGAGCAACCCGGTCACGGCGCCGGCGCTCACCAATAGAACAATCAACAGGGCCGGCCAGATCAGCCGAAAACCACCCCAGGAATTTCTTGCGACGCTCCGATTCATAATCTGACTTCCTCCTGAGCAAAATGCTCGAAACAAGATGTTTCAAAAATGAGCCAGTAACAAGGCGGCGGAAGCAGACTCTATCGCGGAATCGAGGTTTTCGCCAGAGGTACGGCGGCAATCGTAGACAAGTTGGAATTTCACAAGCGAAGCGGGACGGCTCGGCGATTCGATGTAGAATGCGAACGTAGATTCATTTCGCGGAGGAATTCGGATGAGCGCGACTCCTCAAGGCTCCCTGCAGACCGATGAAGTGAGGCGCATTCAAGAAAAAGCGCGGATTCTGCGCATTCATTCCATGCGCATGACGACGGCCGCGGCGTCCGGGCATCCGACGTCCTGCCTTTCCTGCGCGGAGATCATGGCGGCCGCATTTTTCCACACGATGAAATTCGATCCGAAGAAGCCCAATGCCATCGAAGGCGACCGCTTCGTGCTCTCCAAGGGGCATGCGGCGCCGATTCTGTATGCGGCGCTGGCGGAATCTGGAGTTTTTCCAGTTGGAAAGCTGATGACGTTGCGGCAAGTGGATAGCGAACTCGAAGGACATCCGACTCCGCTGATTCCCGGCGTGGACGCGGCGACCGGCTCACTCGGACAGGGGCTTTCCGTCGGCGCGGGGCTTGCGATTGGCGCGCGGCGTGCGGGATCTTCCGCCCGGATTTTCGTGTTGATGGGCGACGGCGAAATGGCCGAAGGAAATGTGTGGGAAGCCGCGGCATTCGCGGCACATGCGGGAGTTACGAACTTAATTGCAATAGGCGATGTGAACGCGTTGGGACAAAGCCAGAGGACGATGTATCAGCACGATATGGAAGTCTATCGTAAGAAATTTGACGCGCAGGGATGGCGCACCGAAGTGATCGACGGTCATGACGCCGCGGCGGTGATGGCGGCTCTGGATCGCGCACGCGCGGCGACGGATGCGCCGACGGCGATTATGGCGCGAACCATCAAGGGCTACGGCGTAAGTTTTCTGGCTGACAAGGACGGATGGCACGGCAAACCGCTTTCCGCCGATCAGCTCGAAAAAGCGCTGGCGGAAATGCCGCCGGTGCCGCCAGTACCGCCGGTCGATAAGAAATCCTACGCGCGCACATCGCTGCCTGTGCCGCCGGATTTCCCGGCGCCGGCGCCGCCCGCTTACAAAGATGGCGAGCAAATCGCGACGCGCGAATCGTATGGAATCGCGCTGATGAAATTGGGGCTGGTGAATCCGGGCGTGGTGGCGGTGGATGGCGACGTGAAGAATTCGACATTTTCAGAAACGATTGAGAAGGATTCACCGGACAAATTGATTGAAGGCTACATCGCGGAACAAAACATGGTCGCGCTTTCCGTAGGGCTGGCAGCGCAAGGAATGGTGCCGTTTGCCGCGACTTTCGCGTGCTTTCTTTCGCGCGCGTACGACCAGGTGCGCATGGCCGCGGTGAGCCGCGCTTCGATCAAGCTGTGCGGCTCGCACTGCGGAGTGAGCATCGGCGAAGACGGGCCTTCGCAGATGGGACTGGAGGATCTGGCGATGTTCCGAGCGATTCCCGGCGCGGTCGTGTTTTATCCAAGCGATGGAATTTCCGCCGAGCGGCTGACGGAAATCGCAGCGCGCATTCCGGGAATTACCTACATCCGCACATCGCGCCCAAAGACGCCGAATCTCTATTCGCTGCAGGAAGAATTTCCGGTGCCGGGATTCAAGGTGCTGAAGCAAAGCGCGAATGATGCGGTTACGATTGTGGCGGCGGGAATCACGCTACACGAATCGCTGAAGGCTTACGAGCAATTGAAAGCGAAAGGGATTTTCGCGCGCGTGATCGATCTTCATTGCGTGAAGCCGCTGGATGGCGCGCAGCTCGGTGCCGAAGTGCGCGCGGGTAAGGGGAAGCTCGTCACGGTGGAAGACCACTATCACGAAGGCGGAATTGGTGAGGCGGTGCTCGGCGCGCTGGGCGATGCGAATGCGTGGCCTTCGCGAGTGAAGCGGCTTGCCGTGGAGAAGGTGCCACATTCCGGCAAACAAGATGAATTGCTCGACAAATTTGGAATTTCCGCGCGGCACATTGTGGCGGCAGTAGAATCATTGAACTAAATCGAAAAATGAGTTCGTGAGGCTGGCAAACGATGGCGGATAAACTTGTCCTGGTGGGAGTGATTCCCGAACTGATTGCCATCGGTCCGCGCGACCAAGCCGAATGGCTGTCTGAAACGGGCAATTTGAAGGTGGAATTCGATCCGAACCGCTGCCCATTCGCTTCGAATATTTTTCAGGCACCCGCCGGCGCGAGAATCAAAAGCGGGCCGCCGCGTCCGGGAACAACCACAGGATCCTACAAGTACCGCGTATTTCTAAACGAGCAGCGAGTTGGGATGGGCGAAGTGCTGCTGCGAGAAGAATGACGCAGGCCTGGACTGCACTGAAGTAAATCTCAACTAAAAGGATTTATGACTGACGCGTAATCGTCTGTGGTGACGGACAAGTTCAACCGCGAAAATCCGCTTCATCTTCCGAGTCCGATTGAGCTTTCGGCGGGAATATGGTAATTCTCGAAATTAACTAGAATGGCGTGAGCAGCGAGCAATTTGATGATTATTCCGAAAAAGATATACAGCGCCCTCATGGTCGCACTTGCTGCTCCGCTGGTATTCGGTTCTCTACCCGCGCAAACCGCGCCAGAGAAGTTCGCATGGGGCGAGCCCGTCAACGGATTAGAGATGTCTCTGTCCGTCGATCCGGCAACAGTTTTGCCATTGCACACGCCCCCCCCCTTATGTTGCACCTAAGAAACGATAGGTCTGCTTCGCTGTGGGTCATTCTGTTTCGAGAGCCTTGCGATATGAGTGAGCCCCTCACAAGCATGGTTGCTATTGTCATCTCGAATTCGTCAGGAAGCTCCGGTAAGTGGGAATACGCTGGTCCCCCTCCTCCACCGGAGTGTGGTGGAGCTTTGAAGATAGAACCGCTTTTGTCTCCAGGCGAAGTGCTTTCTGCGCCTCTATAAGTCGTCATCGGGCCCCTACGGCGTACCCCACCCGCTCGATCAAGAATGGCTGCCTGGAGGAACTTTTTTTCTGCAAGCTGAACTTGTGAATTCAACCACAGTGCCGTCAAAAGAGAATATTTGGGCGGGAACGGTAAAATCCAATAAATTGGAAATTCATTTTCCTACTAAATAGAAGTTAATCGCGAACGGCGCGCATCGGCTCTCTGGTCTGTGCGAGGCCTCGACGAGCATGCGCCAGGTGCGCGGCAACCATGGGCTGGTCCGGCGCCTGCGTGACAATGGCATGCCGCTGCGGAAATTCCGTGCGGCGATCCAGCTTCAGGCCCATATCGCTCAAAAGGCCGACGGCGGAATCCAGATCGTCGCCGCGGTCGGCTCCCCAGAACCACAGGCGCTCTTCATTTTGTTGAAGGAAACGCAGCGTACGGCTAAGTTTTCGCAAGGCCTGTTCGCGGTTCGGGGCAACAAAAAAAACATTCAAGTCCCAGTCCTTGCGGGCGAAGTGGGCGCGGATGCGCACACTCTGCTTCCCTGCCTCGGTTCGTTCAAGGCTGCAGCGATATTCATTGTGGGTTTCGGTTGCGCGCTTCCGCAGATCCGTTTTCGTCGCCATCAGACCCCTCGCTGGTGTTTTGATGCGACTCGTGCCTTTTGGTGGCTTGCGCGCGCAAGTATAAATCGAGTCAGCACGGGCCGCGCGAACAACCGGACGAAAAATTGGCGGCGCGTGTCGCGACAGACAAGGTTGCCGCTACTCCGCGCGAGTGCCATAATCTTCACTTCAATGAAGATCCGCGTTGCCGCGGAGTGCAGGGGGACAAGATGGCGCTTCGAGATGGATGGCTGGAAAAGCAATTGGCCGCAGCGCGTGAATTGCCGGCTGGCGCGGCGAAAAACGGCACGGGAAATGTTTCACAGATGCACTTCGCCCGGCTGGGCTTGATCACCGAAGAGATGCGGTTCGTCGCCGGGCGCGAAAAGCTGCAGCCGGAGCTGGTGCGCGATGAAGTGGCGCGCGGTCGTGCGATTATTCCCGCCAACATCCATCACAAATCGCTGGAGCCGATGGGAATCGGTGTGGCATTCAAATGCAAGATCAACGCCAACATCGGAAATTCCGCGGTGACGAGCGAAATCGCGGCGGAGCTGGAAAAACTGCACCATTCGGTGCACTACGGCGCAGACACGGTGATGGATCTTTCCACCGGCGGCGATATTCCCACGATTCGCAAGGCGATCATCGATGCATCACCCGTTCCGGTCGGGACGGTGCCGATTTACGAGGCGGTCTCTCGCGTGAAGCGCGCGGAAGATTTGAGCGCGGCGCTGATGCTGGAAGTGATCGAAGAGCAGGCCGAGCAGGGCGTGGACTACATGACGATTCACGCCGGCGTGATGGCCGATTTTGTGCCCCTGGTGCGGAAGCGAATTACCGGAATTGTGAGCCGCGGCGGCGCACTGATGGCGCAGTGGATGAATTTTCATAAGAAGGAAAACTTCCTGTACGAATGCTTCGATGACATCTGCAAAATCTTCCAGAAGCACGATGTGAGTTTTTCGCTTGGCGATGGGTTGCGTCCGGGGAGTTTGGCGGACGCAAGCGACGAGGCGCAATTTGCAGAACTACGCGTGTTGGGCGAGCTGACGACGAAGGCGTGGCAACACGACGTGCAAGTAATGATCGAGGGGCCCGGCCACATCCCGATGGATCAAATTGAGCTGCAAGTGAAAAAGGAAGTCGAGATGTGCCACGAAGCGCCGTTCTACACGCTGGGGCCGCTGGTGACGGACATCGCGCCTGGATATGACCACATCACAAGCGCGATCGGCGCGGCAATGATCGGCATGTACGGCGCAGCGATGCTGTGCTATGTGACGCCGAAGGAGCACCTGGGCCTGCCGAACGCGGAAGATGTGAAGCAAGGCGTGATCGCGTACAAGATTGCGGCGCATGCGGCGGATGTGGCGCGGCACCGGCCGGGCGCGCGCGATCGCGACGACGCGTTGAGCTACGCGCGGTTCCTATTCGACTGGAACAAGCAATTTGAGCTTTCGCTCGATCCCGAAACCGCGCGCCGGATGCACGACGAAACTCTGCCGGACGATTTTTACAAGGAAGCGAAGTTCTGCTCGATGTGCGGGCCGAAATTCTGCTCGATGAATATCACACAGGTTGCCGAAGGACACGCCGGGCAGGATCAGGCCGAGCGGCAGGAACGATTTGTGCAGCTGCTGGCCAAGGTTCAGGGCCATGCCTGAACTAAGCAATCAAAGACTACAATCGCGCTCAAAAACCGCGATCAACAATTCTCTGTAAAAATTGTATCTCGTAGCCGAGTCTCAGCATCTCTCCTGACACGGCCGCCACTAGGCTGTGCCTTGACACGAGGCGAATAAAAAGCGAATATCTGCAAGTTGGGATCCCACCCCTAGGAGAATGTTCATGTCCATCAATCAAGGATTGCTCGGAGAGTTCGACCACGAAATGGCTGGAACGCGAAAAACGCTGGAACGGGTTCCGGAAGACAAGTTCGATTGGGCGCCGCACAAGAAATCGACGCCAATGGGAAAACTCGCTCTGCACCTGGCAATGCTGCCGGGTTGGGTGAAGGAGACGATGACACTGGATTCGCTGGATATCGGAGGTGCGCAGGCGCCACCGACGCCGAAGACCCGCAAGGAGATCCTGGACCTTTTCGATAAAAACGTAAGCGTGGGCAGGGGAATCCTGCAGAATGCGACGGACGACGCGCAGTTTTTCAAGCCGTGGTCTTTGATGAACGGCGGAAAAACGCTGATGACAATGCCGAAGATCGCCGTGCTGCGCAGCTTCGTGTTCAGCCACACGGTGCATCACCGGGCACAACTCGGCGTTTACTTGCGGCTAAATGATGTACCGGTGCCTTCGATTTACGGGCCGTCCGCGGACGAGAATCCGTTCGGCTGAATTGCGCAGACGCAGAAAACAGTTCGGCAGATCCCCCAGGTCGGATGGCGGCCCGGGGGATTTGCTTTTATGATGGATGTGAGGAGATTTCGGTGACAGGAATAGCGGAAAACGAAAGGCTGCGCGAAGAATTCAATCGCTGGGCGGAAGTCGGCAAGGGCGAAGGCATGGAGCGCGACCACTTGCCGATTGTGCTGCCGATGCTCGCCCAAATGGATTTGCGGCCGGAAGAAAATGTTCTCGACGTTGGATGCGGGTCGGGCTGGCTGGTGAAGCTGATTGCGACGCGCGTGACCGAAGGGCGCGTGGTCGGAATGGATATTTCCGACGAGATGATCCTGTTGGCGCGGCGAAACACAAAAGATTTGGAAAATGTTCTGTGCGTTGTCGGGTCAGTGGAGGAAATTCCCTGGCAGCCGAATTTTTTCTCGCGCGTGGTCAGCGTGGAATCCTCTTATTACTGGCCTGATCCTGCGCGTGGTGTGCGCGAAATATTCCGCGTGCTGCGCGAGGGCGGCTCGGCGTGGATCCTGATCAACTATTACCGCGACAACCCATACTGCCACCAGTGGGGGGATCTGTTGCCGATTCCCGCGAAATTGTTTTCGGCAGATGAGTGGGCCGGGCTGTTCCGCGACGCGGGATTCACGGATGTGGTCCATTCGCGAATTCCGGATTCAACACTGACTCCTGCTGAATACAAAGGACGCTGGTTCAAAGATGCGGCGCATCTGGAGGCGTTCCGCAAGGAAGGTGCGCTGCTGATTTGCGGAACAAAGCCGGCGATTACGTAAGGCAGCAAACTTCAGCCCGATCTAGTGCGGCTTTTCGGGAACGAAACGCGCAAAAGTGCCGCGCCCGCCAACGGCCCAGGCGTTCATCTCATCAAAAACCGCAACGGCATTCATGTTGAGCGCGCCGGTGTGGGTCCACGTGATACCCGAATCGTGACTGATATCTTCACCATTTGTTCCAGCGCAAATCAACGTCGTAGCATTGATGAAAGCAACGGCGGAGCGATACCCGCTCGGCTGTGTCGCGGAAAGCGTCCAGGTTTTTCCGGCATCTTTGGAGTAAGCCGCGACGGCTGTAGTACCGGCCGGGACGCGATAATCCCCTCCCACGACGACGAGCGTATCTCCAGCGCGGGCGATAGAGAAAATTCCGGAGCTCGCATTACCGGCCGCGATGGGCGTGTCGTTGACGGTCCAGGTGCGGCCCAAAACCGGAGAGTGGAAGACGCGCGCGGTTGCGGCGCCGCCGGTGACGAAATAAAGATCGGACTTTCCGTAGGCAATGAGAGATGTGCCACTTGCGGCGAATGCGCCCTCCCCTTGCAGGATTGGCGGCATGTTGTCACGAGGGAGTTCGTGCCAGTGCTTGCCGTCGTCAGTGGCAATCATGAAAAACTTTTCGTCAATCGGATCGCCGAGCACAAAACACTTTGTCTCGGCGAAACAAACGATGTCATCGAGGAACACGGCCGGGCGCTCGTCCACGAATTGCAATTCCCAAACGACGCCGCCATCAGTCGTCTTATAGATGCGGGATTTGTCGCCGGGCCCACTCGACATTACGTATGCCGTCTTCTCATCAAAAGCACGGACGCCGCGGATATCGAGCGATTCCCCACTCGCAATCTTGTTCAGACGAGTCCAATTGTTGCCGCCTTCATCGGAGCGGAAGATTGCTCCATTGGAACCAGTGGCCCAAACGATCGGTCCGTGTGGTGAGGTTGACGAGCGAACTACACTGATTCCGCGGAGGCTGGAGCTTGCGCCCGAGATTTGAATCGTCCATGTCTGCGCGTTTGCGGCCGCGGCAAAAACGAATGGAATTGCGAGCAGGATCAGTCGATGTATTCTCACGGTGCGCATTCTAGCAATTTTTTGTTGCCCGGAGAAAATATACGCGGCCTTTGACTGGCCCTGCCCGCCCGGATATACTCGAAAATTCCAGATAGATACGTGCAGAATGACGTGCAAAACGGAGGCTTGTTCGGTCCATGGGCGTAATTGACCAGCGATTTGAAAAGAACTTCATGATTACGTCGGTGGACTATGTCTTCAACTGGGCGCGCAAGAGCGCGATTTGGCCGCTCACGTTTGGACTGGCGTGCTGCGCGATTGAAATGATCGCCTCGACGACTTCGCGTTTTGACATCGCGCGATTCGGCGCCGAAGTTTTCCGTCCTTCCCCGCGCCAATCGGACCTGATGATCGTGGCCGGAACGGTGACGCTGAAAATGGCTCCGGTGCTGAAGCGCGTGTGGGATCAGATGCCCGACCCGAAGTGGTGCATTTCGATGGGAGCATGCTCAAGCGTCGGAGGGCCATTCAACGCGTATTCGGTGCTGCAAGGCGTGGACAAAATTGTGCCGGTGGACGTTTATGTGGTCGGCTGTCCGCCGAGACCCGAAGGGCTTTTTTTTGCGCTGTTGAAGCTGCAGGACAAGATTGATGAGATGTCCTTGGCGAAGCGGCCGACGGAAGTCCGGCTGCACAGCGGCATGGTCGATAATTTCAAGCAGGGAGTGATGGTCGCTCAGACGCCCTCACCCCGCTGATTCCCTACAAGTTAGGAGCGATTGCATGGCATTTATGAGAGCTGCGCGCAAGGATGAGCTACCGCCGGGAACCATTCGTGAGTTCGCGGTAGAGGGCAAGA